>ERZ773027.1110-NODE-1110-length-15121-cov-7.464224_pt1 | contig 15121 bp, 13 predicted proteins | sample MGYA00511032_ERZ773027 | MGnify/ENA primary metagenome ERZ773027 (study PRJEB29015, sample SAMEA2738138) | human oral metagenome | biome: human oral; feature: human-associated habitat; material: saliva | place: China | collected 2190 ... | reverse complement strand
TTCCACGGCGGAACAACACTTCTTCAAAAGTCTTGCGACAAAGCTCGGGGTGATTATTCTCTCGACTCAGATGACAAAGCCAAACACGCTCTAGCTCAGGATGATAAATATCACACAAAAACTCGGCACTCTCCAGGTTACTAAGATGCCCATTTCCACCGGCTACACGCTCTTTGAGATATTGTGGATAGCGCCCCCGCCAGAGCATCTCGGGGTCGTAGTTGGCCTCCAGGATCAAGTGGCGAGCCTGGGATGCATAGTAATGCACCTCCGGAGTTATATGCCCCACATCGGTAGCCAACGTCAGAGAGAAATTGCCTCTACGAAAGTAATAGCCCACATTGGCTACACTATCGTGCGGCACCTCAAAAGGCACGATTTCAAACCCTGCCAAACAAAAAGCCTCGCCTACTTCCACTGTGGGACGAGGCAAGCCTTCCATCTTTTTATAGTAACGAAGGGAGTCTATCGCCTGCTGAATGCGCCCCGTTGTATAAACAGGGAGGTGATACTGCAGGGCCAAGGCACTAAGGCCTTTTATGTGATCAGCATGCTCGTGGGTGACCAAAACACCCATGATATGCCCCTCTATAGGGATCCCCTGAAAGTCCAAAGTCCGAGCGATGGTGCGAGTAGGGATACCGGCATCTATGAGCAAGCCCCCCTCTCCCGAGGAGAGGTAGTAACAGTTGCCACTGCTACCACTGGCAAGACACATAAACTGCACCATCCGAGAGAATCCTTAGGATCGGTTTCAGGCCTAGTTTTGAGTGAGTTCGCCACAGATCGAGATCTGCATTTCTTCCCCTACCTCTTGAGGAGCAAGTCCCTTACCCAAGAGGTACATTAGTTTGGTGATAGCACTCTCTGTGGTCATATCAAAGCCCGAAACAACCCCTACTTGCCCGAGACGGATACCCGTATCGTAGCGACTCATTTCTACCTTTCCGGACTCACACTGCGTAACGTTTACGATTACAATCCCTCGCTTTACGGCATCAGCCAATGCCTCAATAAACCAGTCGTCTGTGGGGGCATTACCGCTACCATAGGTCTCTAGCACTACGCCTCGCAAGGTGGGGATGGAGAGCACCGCCTGCACTACCTCCGGTGTAATTCCGGGGAATATCTTGAGCACACATACATGAGGGTCAATATTGGTAGTCACCTCTAGCTTATCCTTTTCGCCCTCGGGGGCTCGATAGATATGCTTCTCGTTGTAGCGGATATGAATACCCGCATATGCCAGATGAGGATAATTATTACTGGCAAATGCCTCAAACTGATCGGCACTACACTTGATCGTTCGATTCGCTCTAAGGAGATACTTGTCAAAGAAAATAGAGACTTCGGGTACCATAGCACGCCCATTAGCCTGACGTTCTGCGGCGATTTGTAAAGCTGTTATTAAATTTTCCTTACCATCGGTACGGAGACGCCCCACAGGCAATTGACTCCCGGTAAAAACCACCGGTTTGGAAAGGTCTCCAAGCATAAAACTCAATGCCGAAGCCGTATATGCCATAGTGTCAGTACCATGCAGTACCACAAACCCATCGTACTTATCGTAATTCTCTCCAATAGTACGAGCCAAACGAATCCACAAGTCCACCGTAATAGCAGCAGAGTCAATGGGAGGATCGAATTGAATGGAGGAGATTTCGAACCCTAAGCGCTGTAACTCAGGGATATGATCTTGTAGATATGTAAAGTTAAATGCGCGAAGTGCCCCTGTGGCGGGGTCTTCGATCATTCCAATGGTGCCACCCGTATATATGAGTAAGACCCGAGGAGTGGTAGCAGTAGGTGCGACTTTTTCCATCAGATAGTATTGTGAACAAGTATAACGCTTGCAAAGGTAATGTAAAATAGTACTACTCCTCCCCTATTCTCCGAAGAATCTGCGCAGGGCATCCTACAACGATCGTACGGGGTGGAACGCTATGCACCACCACACTACCTGCAGCCACTATGCTACCCTTGCCGATCGTCACCCCCGAAAGGATGGAGGCGCCGGCCCCAATCCACACATCATCTTCTACCACGATGGGAGCGGCATATTCCCCACCCTTGGCCCGCTCCTCCGGATCTATGGGGTGCTGCGGAGTGTAAAAACCCACCCGGGGCGCAATAAGCACCCTATTGCCAATCGTGATGGTAGCAGAGTCTAGAAAGACAACGTCGGTATTAATAAATGTACCTTCTCCGATGGAGACATGGATACCATAATCCACAAAAATAGGCGAGATAAGACGGCTCCCCTTGCCAATGTGGGCGAAAAGCTCTTGCGCAATCTCTGCGTGCTCGCTTTCGTTCTCGGGGATGAGGGGTAACTGATTATACCTATGACACAGAGCCCGAGCCCGATAGTAGGCATCCCGAAGCCAGGGGTCTTGGGAGGCAGAAAAAAGCTGCCCATCCAAGGCTCGCTGCTCGGCTTCGCTCTGAGCTATACCGAATTGGTGATAAGCGTCTCTCCCCTCAGACATTGAAGCGGAAGTGCATTATATCCCCATCTTGCACCACATATTCCTTTCCTTCCACACTCATCTTGCCGGCCTCTTTTACGGCAGCTTCGCTACCCAAGGCAATGTAATCGTCATACTTAATCACCTCGGCTCGGATAAAACCTTTCTCAAAATCGGTGTGAATAATGCCTGCACATTGAGGGGCTTTACTCCCCTTGACAAAAGTCCAAGCACGGGTTTCGTCGGCTCCGGAGGTGAAGTAAGTCTCCAAGTTCAGAAGGGCGTAAGCAGCTCGGATAAGACGATTCACACCGCTCTCTTCCAAGCCTATTTCTTCCAAAAACATTTGTCTTTCTTCGTAGGTCTCCAGTTCGGCGATCTCGCTTTCGATCTTGGCGGCCACGATAAGAATACCGGCACCCTCACTGGCGACAGCCTCACGCACCTGCTCTACATAAGCATTCCCATTTACAGCAGAGGCTTCGTCTACATTACAAACGTAGAGCACGGGCTTTGCCGTTAGGAGGAAGAGGTCGTGCGCCGCCTCTTGCTCCTCTTTCTTCCCGAAGTGTACCGTGCGAGCATTTAATCCCTTCTCTAGAGCCTCTTTGTAGGCTTGCAGTACCGAAACAACCAGTGCTGCTTGCTTATCGCCACCGGTCTTCGCCTGCTTCTCAAGCTTGGCCAAACGGCTCTCCACCGTCTCCAAATCCTTGAGCTGCAACTCGGTATCGATAATCTCCTTATCTCGTAGAGGATTTACCGAGCCATCTACGTGGGTAATATTATCATCGTCAAAACAACGCAACACATGCAGGATAGCATCTGTCTCTCGGATATTCCCTAAGAACTTATTCCCCAGACCTTCGCCTTTGCTTGCTCCTTTTACGAGCCCGGCAATATCCACAATCTCCACCGTGGCTGGGATCAAACGCTTGGGATGATCGATCTCGGCAAGGGCGTTGAGGCGCTCATCGGGCACCGTGATAACGCCCACATTGGGCTCTATTGTACAGAATGGGAAGTTGGCAGATTGTGCCTTGGCATTAGAAAGACAATTGAAAAGGGTAGACTTACCGACGTTGGGCAGCCCAACGATTCCGCATTGTAGTGACATTCGTTATTGTATTAATCGCACTCTTATTTGGCTGCAAAGGTACTGCCATTCCGCCAAATACCCAAAGCACCACCGCTCCACAATCTCTTCTCTGCAAAAGAAGCCGAAAGCAAGAGCCAAAATCCTGCGAGTTCAGCACCTTGTCCGAAATCCAACCAGCCCCCTACGGACATAAAAAAGTATTTTTTCGTGCCATGGAGACGAAGAACTTTCTTGCCTGAGAGGAGAAAATTTGCTGCCTAAAAAGCAAAAAAGTTCTGCCCGAGATTTTTCTCCGTTTTGGGCAAAATCCACAAAAGAATTAGGCAGAATATTGGCAACTTTTAGGCCTGCTATTTGGGGAGATATAGCCAATAACTTTTGCCCTCTCTTGACAAAAAAAAGAGCCTAGGGAGCGAATTCGTTCCCCAAGCTCTTCTATTATTTGCCCCCCCCTCTTCCTCCTTAAGCGTTTATGCCTTCGCTCTGGAGAGAGAGGGGTGGGAACAATTATCGGCGGATCACCAATTTAGCGAGATTGCCATTGGCAGATTTTACGATGTAAACCCCATCCGCAAGTACAGAGGTATCAAGCTTTTCTCCCTCTCTAAGAGCACCCTCTAACTGGAGCACCCCGGCCATATCGAATACCGAAATAGCGAGAGGATAAGTGGCTTGTGAAGCTACTACGGCCACCTCGTTTTGGGCAGGGTTAGGGTAGAGCGAAAGCCCTTGAGCCACGCCTTGCACCTCAATAGCCGATTGTACGGCACGCAATACAGCCACGATCTCAAGGTCGTCATCCCCCATCTCCACCTCCATAGCCGTGGCAATATCCTTGCCATTAGCTTGTAGCGATACTAGTTCATATTTACTTGCATCAAAATTGAGATCGAGTGGAACGGTAGCCCCCTTGAGCACAGCTTCGAGTTGTACTTGTGTATAGCCTTTAGCAATAAGAGTACCTACACCCTCTACTTTTAGGGTTACTTTATGGGAGCCTCCCTCAGCAATTTCGGGCTCGATTTGGGCCGACGTTACAGCATATCCCTCTGCATCGTAGATACCCATAGCCAGATTGTCATCGGCGGAAAGTTTTCCTTGCGTTACCTGAGCATCGGAGGGCTGAGTTACCTTGCATTGACGCAAAGAGAGCTCTTGCAGCGAAGCTATGGAGGCACTGAGCCCCGTAGCGTACACGTCGGCTCCTACCAACACTAGCTTTTCGCCTCTATTGCCATAGGCACCCAAAATACCTGCAACAGACCCATCTGCAGATACTTTAGCTCCACGGATGGTTAGTTTTGCCTCTTCGTCTAAACCAATAGCCGCGTTGCCAAAGGTAGACAGCGAGAGTTCGCCTTCGCCGGCTAGGGTGAGCGAAGAACGCTTATCCACAAAGAGGGCAGAGCCATCCTGTAGATTAATCGAGTTTTCCCCCTCAAGTTGGATGTAAAGTTCGCCGTTGGAAACTTCAATACCGCCCTTATCTAGAGTTGCATTGTTGAGGGTCAGAGTCTTATTGATTGCCTCGTAACGCACGGTTCCATCGCCTAATACGTCCGTATTATCTTGGGTAGAAGCAATCTCCACTCCATTCACTTTGAGGCGAGACTCGGGGATGGGCTGTACCTTGGTCGTTACCTTTACGTCATCGAGCATCAGCAGGAATTGCCCTTCGCAATCGTAGTGGCGAAAGGCGATATAACGGCACTCCTTGGGGATTTTCACCGTGCGTTGCATCCACTGAGAAGCGGTGCTGCGCAGGTGAGTTTGGGCCTTTACATCAATGGTCTCTTGGTACAGCGTCTGAGTAAAACTCTCTATTTTATTGTTTGTAGTAGAAGCAAACACGCCAAAATGCTCCGCCCCGTGCTCGATGTCTCGCACGGCAATCCAGAAGGTGAGCTCCCCCTCGGCTCGTAGCCCCAATGAGGGAAGAATCACCCAGTTATCAGGCTTGATGGATTCATTGGTCTCGGGATTCTGCGAAAGGGAAAAGAGGATCTTGCTACCGCTGTGTGCCTTGGCATCCTCGGAATACATTTCCCCAAGATTCCACTGCAATTTATCCCCATCCTTGTCTACAAATAGCCAGTTAGCAGGCTTGTAGTCGCTTTCAAAATTTTCGTCTACAACCACAAAAGGCTCTTGAGCTTGCGCTAGCGATACATAGGCAAAAGCGGAAGCACAAAGGACGAATGACTTTACGAGTTTAGAAATACTGCTCATTGATTTTTTCTCTTTATTACGTAAAAAATATGGCGACAAAGGTAATAGATAAAATGGTGACTGAGGGGGATTTATACTCTAATATATCCATCATTTGCAAGGGGGTGAGTTCGCTCAAGGCGTCCCCTAGGTTGCTACGGATTTGGCAAGGCGATACGGATAGGTCTCCTCCCTCCTTATATAGGCGGTCCCATGTTACTACAGATTTCGGGAAGCGGACGGGGAGAAGATTCCTCCTAGAGTCTATGGCATTCTTGAATCTTGTTCTAAAGGTCCGAGTGAGTCTCCAACCTATTCAGAGGGAATAGGTGAAATCCTTTTCGGAATAGGCCTAAAGTTCGAAGGATTCTGGGCAAGATTCTTCGAGAAATCAGGCAATATTCAGGGGGTTTTTCAGCCTGCTCTCCCCGCCTAATTGTCTGACGCCAAACGAAGGAGTCGCTGCGAAGCGAGGAAAAGGCAAGGAGGCATATCCCCCTCTAGGCACGTTCTCCTCTTAGCTACCCATAGAAGAAAAAGTATGCCGAGACCCCCCATAAGAGAAAAGTCCTTACTCTAGAGCCTTGTATTTTCCAGTTGTAAGTGCAACGCTTAGATAAACAAAAACCACCCTATACACCTTGCTTCAGAAGGCGATCAATTGTGTATCTTTGCTCTCGGCTCAAATGGTTGTATTTTTCATAACAACGCAAATATAAACTTTTTGAGTTCAACCACCCTGGGGCTAGCCCCAGGGTGGTTTTTGTTTATCTAAGCGTTGCACTTACAACTGGAAAATACACCCCTGATCTTATTTCACTTTGCCTCTTCCGATTGCTCAGAAATATGTACATTTGCACTCGGATGTCAAAGAGTCCTTTTTCAGCTCCCATCTTTACACAAACATGAAACTACTAATCACTGGCGGAGCAGGTTTCATAGGCTCCAACCTCTGCGAGCACTTCCTTCGTGAAGGACATACCGTCCGCTGTCTTGACAACTGTAGATGATGTAGATAAATGACCTTACCGAAGTTCATATCCGAAAACATTCAGTTGGCAAAAAGACATGGGAAGATTGTAGAGAATACAATTGCCATGTCCTTTATCACGTTCCTAAATTCGAGTTTTCAGCTAATCATATATCCTTTCCTAATCCGAAAGGTGGGTGCTGAGGATTATGGGCAGTTTGCTTTCGCACTTTCTATCGTCTCCTATTTTATGGTATTTGTCGGATTTGGCTTTGATATGATTGCTACGAAGTATATGGCAATAGCACACGAAGAAGGGGATAGCAAGGAAAAGAGTGCCATTGTTTCTAAGATATTCTCTGCAAAGCTCTACTTGCTTATCCCGGCACTGGTTGTCTATGCCCTACTTATTCTTGTGATACCTCGTCTGTACTCCTATAAAGAACTCTATTTAGCCCTTAGTCTCCTAGTAGTAAGCTATGTATTTATCCCAGGGTGGTACTATCAAGCGCTACAAAACAACCGAGTATACCTGTACATACAAATTGTCTCTAAGGTTATACTGCTCTCTATAGTGCTGCTAGCTGTACGAGGAGAAAGAGCTATATATGTATACACATGGGTCTTTGCTATCACGTCCTTTCTAGGGTATCTTGTTTCCGCTCTTTACCTTGTGGTACATGACAAAGTGATCGTCTCCTTAGTCTCTTTGAGGAGTACTCTGGCTTATTTTAAAGAGTCCTCGCATCTATTTCTCTCTAATTTTCTCTCTATCTTTAAGTCTTCTGGTATTTATATCGTCGTTGGAACTCTATTTGGCATGAAAGAGTTGACCGCTTTTGATTTCAGTTTTAGAATTACTCAAAACGTCCTCAATCTGACTAAGTCTCTAAACTTAGCTATATTTCCGAATATCGTAACTAATTTCTCAGTAGATCGAGTAAAGCGAATCCTTAGAAAGGAAATCATTCTAGGACTACTTATGACACTAGGAATTATTGCTATAGGTTGGCCTCTCATCATCATTATGGGTAATGGACCTATAATTGATATCGCCTATCCAGTCCTCGTGATTATGTCTGGCATGGTCTTTATTTGGTTCTTGTCTAGCTTTTTCATTGACTTGGTGCTTATTCCTAGTGGTAAGAATCAAGTGGTCTTTTGGAATCAGCTTCTAAGTCTTACACTCATAGCCGTTTTTTCTGCAGTGTCATACTTTTTACGCTTACCTGTTTGGGCTTTTACTCTTGCGATACTTATTGCTGGGGGAGTTGAGCTAACCTTCCTTTGTTATGTCTCAAAGCTCTTTGAGAGTACAAGGTGACTTTTAATACTTAAGAATAGCTCGTATGAATAGCCTCTACACCTTCTACTCATGGACGGACATTATTGCTGTATTGTCCTACCTTATAGTCACAATCTTTTTATGCATAAAGCTATCAAGGCATAGAGGTACATTCCTTCTACTCTCTATACTTCACTTTACGATGACTTGTTTTTACTACTACAATGGCACCGTTAGTATAGATGTTAGTGACTGTGCTATGTATTATAGGGTGTCGTATCAGTATAGTGGCTCTTGGATTAGCATCCTTAGCATTAGGGAGAGTGTCACCTTTATTTGGTTCCTTTGCTTACCCCTAATACATATTCTAAAGCTTAATTATCTCGGTTGCTTCATCTCATTTTCTATCGTAGGTCTATTGGGCTGGTTTTTATTGTTCCGAGTGATCTTGGACGTTCTTGTCTCTAAAAAAAGATCGAAGTGGATCCACTTTGTCTTTCTACCTCAGCTACACTACTGGACTTGTGCTATCGGAAAGGATTCTATTATGTTCTTTTTGATATGTTTCGCTCTATTCACTTGGCACTTTAGAAAGCCGATGTGGACTTTTTTCTTCTCAGTTCTTCTCATTGCACCCATACGAATACATGTTGCGGTGGGCATTATGTTGGCATATGTGCTTTCCGTATTTTATTCTAAGCGACACTATACTTGGCGTGTAAAAATGCTCTTAGCTCTTGTCTCTCTAGTAGGACTCTTTTTGTCTTTTAAGGTCGCTCTACAAGTAACAAACTCTTTAAATTCTCAAGAACTCAGTGTGTATGTGACGAGAGATGATGCAAAATACAGTGACACAAATGCAGGTGTGGATTTAAGTGATGCGCCTTGGGGAGTGAAGGTTTTATCATTCCTTTTTCGGCCATTGTTTTTTGATGCCCGTAGCTACTTAATGATAGAGGCTTCTGTAGAAAATGTCTTTTGGGTACTATTATGCTTCACGATTGCATTACGGCTTTGCAATCGTCAAACACGTCGAGAGGCAGATTGGCACTACTTAGGATTTGCAATTCTGTCAATTATTATTCTCTCGTTAGGCCTTTCTTATGGGAACTCTAACCTAGGAATAGCTGTTCGACAAAAGACAATGATCTTTCCATTCTTATTTTATAGTCTATTCTTGCTTCAGCCATTGAAGCTATCTCAGAGATATAAGACAATAAATACTCCAACATCAATTAACCCCTTATTAAAGTGATGAAGTTACTACGACTATTTACATCGGCAGGGTCAATTGGGCTTATCAAGGGTCAGTATCGCTATCTAAGAGAGCATGGCATTGACGTTGTCGTAGCTACAGGGCCATCATCTCTTTCGGACAAGCATCTTGCACTCTTGGAAGGAACGCCTCATAGACTGGTGCCTCATTTGGTACGTCCTATCTCTATTTGGAATGACATAAGAGCTCTCTTTGAGCTAATCAAGCTCATCAGAAGGGAAAAACCTGATGTAGTCCATGCAAATACGCCTAAGGCATCCCTCTTTGGCATAACTGCTGCTTGGTGGTGTCGTGTGCCACATCGCATCTATACGGTTACTGGACTTCGCTTCCAAACGGCAAAGGGCTTCTTTCGCTGGCTACTTATCACTATGGAGCGTATCACCTGTTGCCTCAGCACCAAAGTAATCCCAGAGGGCGATGGGGTGGCGAAGACACTGCGTGACGAGCGTATTACAAGGAAGCCTCTCAAGAAGCTACACAACGGAAACATTAACGGAATTGACTTGGCATACTACGATAAGGGTGCCATACCTATAAGCTTGCTGAGCCAAGCTAAGTCTGAGACGAGCTTCTCTGAGGAAAACTTCACCTTTGTCTTTGTAGGACGGATCGTGAGGGATAAGGGGATCTGTGAACTTGTGGAGGCGTTCACCCGTCTGCAGCAAGAGCATCCCGATGCTCGATTGCTACTTGTTGGCGACTTCGAGCATGAACTCGATCCACTTCCGGAGGACGTCTATCATACGATACAGAGTCACCTAGCTATCTACTGTGCAGGGTGGCAAGATGATGTGCGCCCTTGGTTTGCTGCGACGGATGCACTAGCCTTCCCCTCCTATCGGGAGGGCTTTCCAAATGTCGTAATGCAAGCGGGTGCTATGGAGCTCCCCTGCGTTGTCTCCGACATCAATGGTTGCAACGAAATCATCATAGAGGGAGAGAATGGCCTGATCATACCTCCTCATGATGCAGCAGCACTATATCAGGCCATGAAGCGTATGATAGAGGACAAAGCTCTCTACACGCACTGCCAGCAGAATGCTCGCCCCCTGATCGCCTCGCGCTATAAGCAAGAGGATGTGTGGCAAGCAACGCTGGAGATGTACAAAGAGCTATAAGAATGAAATGGTATAACTTACGACAATAACAAGAGTGTCTATGAACTTTAGAAAGTTAGCATTCAACCTCGTTGACTCCATGAGAGGAGGATTGATAAATACAGAGCTCAAACGCCTCGAACGTTCCGAGATAGATAAAGACTTCTACAATGCTGAGAAGAGTGCCTCGATGAGAACCTTCTTGGCATCTCTACGAGATGTGCCAAGCTATAAAGACTTAGACATGTCGAAGGGCTTAGAGCAGTTTTCCGTAATCCAAAAGAAAACGATCCAAAGTGATCGGAGTAACTTCCTATCGACAGCATATCAGAGAGGGGATCTTATCAAAGTGTCTACCTCTGGATCATACGGTCTTCCCGCAGAGTACTATCTGACGAAGCAAAAGAAAGCACAGCAACTAGCCGAGGTGATTCACTATGGGCGCAAAGTCGGCTATGATGTCGGCGTCAAGCATATGTACATCCGCTCGGTGGTGCATAAGAGTGCCTTCAAGCAATACTTGCAAAACGAGCACTATCTAGGATGCAAAGACCTTGACGATCGTTTCTTGCAAAGAGCTAGAGAGGTCTTAAAAGGAAGGCAGGTTAAGGTAATCATAGGATTTCCTACGGCTATCTCGATGATTGCAGACTACTGTCTTAGAAAGGGTGATACGAAGTCTAGCTGCTCTATAAAAGGAGTTATTACAAGCTCTGAGAATCTCTCTGAACAGCAACGAGAGATTATGAAGAAAGCTTGGGGAGATATAGGTATTTGTAGTAGATACTCGACAGAAGAGTTTGGAGTGTTAGCGTGTCAGTATGAAGCTGGTGGAGACTTTCTCATCAACTCGCTAAACTATCATATTGAAATCCTCAAGATAGACTCGGACTTACCTTGTAGAGAAGGTGAAATAGGACGTATCGTCGTTACGGATCTTCATTCTTTTGCCAATCCCTTAGTACGCTACGACACTGGAGATCTAGGGCTAATAGAGCGCAGAGAGACAGATGAGTTTGGTAGCTTGCTCGCTTTTAAGTCTCTGTCTGGAAGAGGGGTGCAAGTTATCGTTACTCCTTCGGGTGAGTTGAAGTACCCTCTCTACTTAGATACTATAATGGAGCGTTTTGAGGACACTATTCTTCAATATCAGCTCATTCAAGAGACAAAGAGCGACTTCCGTCTTTTGGTTATCCCTAAAGTTCCTTCTATAGATGGGATCCTAAATGACTTGAATATAACTATGCTAAGATGGCTCGGAGAGGGAGCCATCTTAAATATAGAGGTCGTCAAAAGTCTAGAGATGCTACCATCGGGCAAACGTCCTTATGTCATCAACAAGACCCTTTGACTATGTACCGAGCATATATCAAGCGCGCTTTAGACTTTCTCCTAGCCCTCTTCGGACTGATCGTTTTGTCGCCTCTGCTAATGGTAGTGACGGTGTGGCTACACTTTGCCAATAAGGGGGCAGGAGTGCTTTTCACACAGGAGCGCCCAGGCAAGGATGAGCGAATCTTTAAGCTCTACAAGTTCAAGAGTATGACCGATGAGCGAGATTCGGAGGGCAATCTGCTACCCGATGGGGAGCGACTCACGCCTGTAGGTCGCTTCATCCGCAAGACTTCGCTAGATGAGTTACCTCAGCTATGGAATGTCCTCAAGGGGGATATGAGCTTGGTCGGCCCACGTCCTCTATTTGTGGATTATCTCCCATACTATACGACAAGAGAGAGAGTGCGTCACACTGTACGTCCCGGCATTACGGGCCTAGCTCAAGTAAGGGGGCGCAGTTATCTCCCTTGGAATCAGAAACTCGCAACAGACGTTGAGTATGTAGAGCATCTCAGCTTCTCGCTAGATTGTCGCATCTTATTTAAGACCGTGGCAAACGTCCTTACCTCAAAAGATGTTGCCGTAGATCCAGGAGTAAGAGGCATTAGACTCGATGTAGAACGAAAAGGAAACGCCCAAATATGATCATACTTAGACGCTTACAAGAGCAAGATTTGACAACTAGGGTTGCATGGCTCAACACGCCCTCTCTTGTGAACAATATGAGCATTCAAGGTGAGATCACGCTGCAAGGAACGCAACAGTGGTATGAGCGTGTGAGTAAGATACCTAATAGATATGATGTTGTTCTAGAGGAAGGGGGCGAGCTTATGGCAATGGGTGGCCTAACCAACTATGTAGAGGAAACAAGATCGATTGAGAGCTACCTGTTTGTAAATCCTCAGGCTCAGTCTAAGGGGCTTGGGACGCTAATCCTTCATCAGATGGTTGGGTTTGCTCTTTCAAAGCTGAGTTGTGATAATGTCTTCGCCTATGTAATGCCATCGAATACTCCGTCAATGCGAGTCCATAGAAAAGTTGGCTTTCAGATCGTCGACAACTCGGCACAGCAACTGTTCCCGATATCAAAGGAAAACAGAGATGTGCTACGTGTCACACCCTTGTCATATAACACACAAGCCGTACCATCATCAACCTTACAAGAAGTGGAGAACTTAGTATTATGAATATCCTATTTACCTGCGTCGGACGACGTAACTATTTGCTGCGCTACTTTAGAGAGGCTATGCGTGATGGTGATCAGATCATCGCATGTGATATGCAGGCCTCAGCACCTGGACTGACAGAGGCCGATAAAGCATTCCTCGTGCCTGCCATCTATGACAAGTCGTACATACCCACGCTCCTAGAGAAGATCAGAGAGTATCAAGTAGATGCCCTGATATCGCTCAATGATCTAGAGCTACCTATCCTCTCAGCGCACCGCAAGGAGATAGAAGAGTTGGGTGCCAAGCTCTTAGTATCGGACGAGCGGGTGATAGACATAACATTTGACAAGCTCAAGACGGCGGCCTTCCTTAGAGAGGAGTGTGGGTTACAGACGCCCTACACAGAGACAAGTCTAGAGGCATTTTGTGGTGGCAGTCAAAGCTCTTATCCTTGTGTCCTCAAGCCTAGATGGGGCAGTGCATCGATAGGAATTGAATTTCCTCAGAGTGAAGAGGAGCTACTCATCACAGACAAGTTACTCCGTATCAAGCTCAAGAACACAATCCTATACAACGCCTCCAAGGAGCACTTTGCCGCAGCCATCCTCTATCAGGAGAAGATAACTGGTCGGGAGTATGGGATGGACATCCTCAATGACTTAGAGGGGAACTATGTGGGGACCTTCGTCCGAGAGAAGCTTGCTATGAGAGCTGGGGAAACGGACAAGGCGAGGACAATCACTGATGATCGCTTCGAGTATATTGGCCGTACGATCTCTAAGCACCTAAGGCATATAGGCGTACTAGACTGTGATGTGCTGGAGCGGGAGGGTGAGCTATACGTCCTAGAGATGAATGCTCGCTTTGGTGGTGGATACCCCTTCTCGCACGAAGCTGGTGAGCATGCGACAGCTTGCATCTTGGATTGGCTACAAGGGGGAGGAGATATTGCTCAGCACCTACAGTACAAGGCTGGCGTCACACTATCTAAGTGTGACCGCCTGATACGAGTCCTAGATCATCTTTGACGCAGCTCTGCCTTGCTAAGTGAGCATCGGCTCCCTTTCGCCTCTCGTGAGGAAGGTGTGTGGGTGTTAGCTGTTGACTGTTGGGTGCTGGGGGAGAAAGCCACCCACAAAAAACCAACTGAAGTGAACGGCGATGCGGTAGAGGAGGAAGTCACTATTTCGGGTTCCATAGTTGATGGCGATAAAGCGTTGGAGATTCTGGTTGAGCGCTTCTGCTGAAGCGTTGGTCTTATAGCCTAGGAAGTAGTTGCAGATCTCCCCGATGTGCTTGACCATAAAGTGAGCGATGTTCTTGACCTCTTCACATGAACTACTGAGGTGATTGGTGATGATCTCTAGAAGTGCCTTTTTTCTTAGGTAGTGTCTGGAAAAGTGTGTAAGGGTAGTATCCTAAGATGGAGTTCCTTGTCATTACTTTTCCTTTAGATATTATTTTTTTGGAACACTCTGAGAGCATCCCAATCCTTGAAAAGAGGCAGCGATCTTGCATAGGAGGTTTGGGTTTTCTCCCACGCTACCCTTCCCATCAAAAACAGCACCGCCTCGGCCGAAGGGAGTGCCCCTCTCATCTTGAGGGTTCGTTTGTAAAACCTGTTCAATCGCTCAATCCAATTGGTTGTGTAAATCATCCGATGAAATTGTGGCGGATAGTTCAGATACGAGAAATAAGCCACATTGCGTGGTGTATCGAAACGCCGAAACGAGGGATAACGCCGGCTCCATCGGGCGACGAGGATACGGAATTTTTCAAATTGTCCGACCATAGAGTAGCCTTTTTGTTCAATAGGGAAGATTTCCTCCAAATCCCGCAGGAGTTCTCCCTTATCTTTGGAGGCGACACATACGCTCATCGAACGCTTTAGGTGGGTAATGCAGAATTGATGTTCGGCGGAGGGAAAAGCTTCTGCAACAGCGAGTTCTTATTTTTCAAACTCCAAAGATAAGAACCTTGGAAGCTTCAGACACTACCGATATATTCGTCTTCTGACAACAACGTAACGACAGATAGCAGCCCGAGGCAAAGGGGGCTAAGATCCCTCTAGGCAGGCACAAAAACGAAAAAGGGATCTCCCAGCCCTTCACTCGAAAATCCCTCCACTCTCCTCTCTCAGTCCTCAGAGACACTCCTTTGGAAACTCCCCTTCCAACAAAAAAAAAGAGAACCCTCAAGCATACTTGCTCA
>ERZ773027.1092-NODE-1092-length-15319-cov-3.916601_pt1 | contig 15319 bp, 15 predicted proteins | sample MGYA00511032_ERZ773027 | MGnify/ENA primary metagenome ERZ773027 (study PRJEB29015, sample SAMEA2738138) | human oral metagenome | biome: human oral; feature: human-associated habitat; material: saliva | place: China | collected 2190 ... | reverse complement strand
TTTAAGAAGATACCAAAATACCTTATACTTTTTATCTATTACCCTTTGGAACCATGACATTCAAACAGGCACCAAAACTCATCAACTTGTGAGAGACTGAATACCCCACCTTTGGAACTTTGATAATCAGACAGATACAAAAACAAAAAGCTAATTTCTAGTTCCATGTATACGCCTTTGGAACCTTGACAATCAGACAGATGCCAAAACCTCGCCTATTTAGTTTTAAAGGAACCTATCTGTTTAACAAAGCTGCAACGTGAATGTTATTGTCCACTCATAAGTTACTACTGGATACCCTCAAAGAAACTACCACTTACGTACATTGCTTTTTGAGCCGAGAATAGACACCTAGTTGCTCAGAAACCAATCAAACCTTTGTTTGAATTAACGACCTCCTAACGAAGTCTCCAAATGAACTCCGAAGTAGTTTATAGTCATACTTAGGACAAGCTTTTAATTAAAGTATTCTTTACCTACAGATTTTAAATCTGTGGTTAGTTGCGACATTGTAAACTCTTGATTGCGTAAAAATATATCAAAATCAGACTTACAACCTTCAATATCAACAGTTACTCCATCCAAACCTACATGTTGTAACAAGAAGGCTGAATATAAGTCACGTTGAACTAAAGCATCACCAATCATTTTCGCACGTGTACCTAGTGAAACTTTGTTGTATTCTTCGGTTAAATGGTTTAATTGTGAAGCTTTAACTTCTCTTGTATTTGCAAGAATGAAAGTCTTACCTTGATACATGGTTTTATAACGAAGTTGTTCAATCAACATAGCTGGTGCTTTATGTAAAAGAGTTTTACCAAAGCGTTTCTTAGACTGATATTTACCCGTCTTTTCACTAACTTTTGTTTCCTTTGTTCGAGCTTGTAACCCTTTAAAAGACATTTGCTCTACTACAAAAGTCGAACCCATACGGACAATTTTATTCGCTAAACTCTTGTGAGCCAACTTACGCTGTTCTTTCGCTTTACGATTTAATTCAGAAAGCTCGGCTTTGGTTTTTAAATACTCTTTCGAATCAACCCAAGGTTGCCATACACCCTTTATAATAGTACCATCTTCATTGTACTTATGAGGATTATTTGCTCGACGTTGACGATCAAGTTTTCGACTTAAGCGTGTAACCTCTTGTTGATTTAAAGTTACATCTTTAGCTAATTCTTCTAACTCGGTTTGATAATACGAGGATACCGCAATAGTTGATGTACCAATATCAATCCCAACAGAACCTTCTAATTCAGAAGTGTATTTGGTTGGAAGAGTACCTTCAAAAATAGACTGTACATAGTAGTTCCACTCTCCGAACTCAAATCTGCGAACCAAACGGTTGTACTTCAAAGTATTGCGTAACACTTCTTCTTCAAAAGCATCATTTTCGTTGTGGATAGTGCATGAAATTTTCTTTTTACGAGTTGAAATCGTGAAAATATTGTCTTTCACACTAACTGCTACATTAATTCTACCCTCAAAAGAAGTTACTGTACCTAATAGATTTACTCTCTCAGCACCTTTGGCAAACATAACTTTGCTAAACGCATCCCACGCTCTCAATCCTAACTTAACCGCAGTATCAGAAGGGATGTAATCACTATAGTTACGAGCATTGCGATAATCATTCGCAAACTTACTTGCAGTGAACTTACCTACAAGGTCATAATTCACACCAAGCTCTTTTAAAATCGTATTACGTTCTTTCCCTTTAGGAAACTTATAAGCTTTCTTGTAAAGGGGGTCTTTCTTCATCTTAGAGTAACGTTTCAACAATGTAATCAACGTTTTCTTATAAATATCGTCAGCCATACGGAAACGCTTTGCAAATTGTTCTTTATGAGACTTATTTGCATTCAGTTTACGAGTATAGACAAATACCTGTTTATCGTTCTCCAACTAAAGAAACCCCCTTTCAAGTTTTAACTGTACTTATTTTACCATATTGAGGAATTTTTGTCAATAGAAAATTAGCTAAATTTGAAAAGTTTATTAAAAATTAGAGACAGTACAAAGAACAGAATAAAAAGAAGAGACCGAGGTTGACTTTAAATGTAAGTAAAGAAAAACAAGCACTATTTCTTTAAAGGTGCTTGTTTCAATTAACTAATCTAAATAACAACGTTCTCGAAGTCTAAGTCTTTTAGAACTTCTCATGAGTTGTGGTAGCTCTCTCCAGTAACTTAGTAAATCACTGGCTTTTTATAGACTTACATAAGTTCTCACTTAATTTGTTTATCAATTAGTTCTCGCCTTGCAACTTCAGAACCTCAGAATAAACACGTGCTGAAGACAATAACTGCAAGTCTCCCGTAGTCTCACCAATACCCTTTAAGAAAGGTTTCAAGTCTGAATCCAAAAAACTCTTAGCAGCATCCTCTGAGTCAAAATGATACCCATAGTTTAATAAATTAGACCAATCCTCACGCTCATAAGGTAAAAATTCATTCTGACCATTAACACTTGAAAATACACCTCTGCTTGCTGAGTAAATGTAGTAACGACCTTTATAATCAGAACTCTTAGAAGGTGTAGCTAGAATATCTACTTTAAACTCACCCCACACAATCTTAGTGGTGCCTTTACTCAATAAAGGTTTGTTTGTAGATAAAATCTCTCTATATAAATTTACATCTTCAAAAGGTAATACATAATAAACTAAGTTAAAAGGACTTACTTTAAACCCATCGTCTGTGTATGTAACTGAATAAGTGAACCCACTAAGTGTAATATCTGCACGTACTTCTCTCTCAGACAAAGTAAACTCCAACTTCTCAAATGTTGTTTCTGAACCTGAGAACTCATCATAGAATTGTAAATCACGCATACTCAAAGTAACACTTTAATGTGACGTGTAGGACTCGAACCGACTAACACTTGTGCCACAAACAAGCGGCTCACCACATTGCCTTACGTCACCACAATAAAAATGATGTAGCTGATTGGTACAGCGCTCATCCCAATCACTTGCGCCAACCACGTCCGTAGCCAGACTACATCGTAACAACATATCTCCCTAACAGCGAGGATGGTATATTGTCACCAAGTGAACTTGGGGAGAAAGAACCCACAAAAGCAGATTCTCTCCATAATCCCATGCAGATTAACGGACTCGAACCGCTGACCCTCTGATTACAAATCAGATGTTCTACCAACTGAACTAAATCTGCTCACTAAGTTTGTGGTCAAGCACTTAGAAAACTTGTCGAAGGACTCCAACCCTTCGAAGAAAGCACCCACGGTTAACCAATCTCATTAGGTTCCGAGTATCTTGGAATTATGTACTCTTTATTTTAGGACTCCCACCTATAGACCTTCTACCAAAGCCTATCTCTGTCGAGTATTGAGCATACCCAGTCAACTTTGTTACTGCTTGGTTTTCGCTAGTAGTTGACCTAGAGTTTCTTTTTTGGGTTCTAAAGAAACTTAAACCTCAATTGTGTGTAGCAGAAGAGTAGTGCGCAAAGCCCTTCTTTTGCACCAACCACCGAGTGTAATTGGACTATACTATTTATAAGGAGAGCTAAACCCTCCAAAAATTGCTCTTTACTGACATGCTAGAGCGAGCGTATCAGTATTTAAGTTTCTTGGTTTTTTACTTAAGGGGTCAAGGGTCGGAAACGACAGACCGCTGCCAAACTTGCGCCTTGCATCCACCTAGTTTTAATGTACACTCAACTAGGATTACCACCTGAGTTTTATGACTTCATTGGGTTATTGGTCAATTATAAAAGCTATTTAGACTTCTATCTATGATATATTTATTCGTCTGTTTGCGGAAAACATATAAAACCCATTCAACCGTTTACGAATCACTGACCTTGCACAGACCGACCAGTGCTTCATTGGTTAGATTGATAGTTGTTTTCTACCAAATTCGGTTTTAAATCCCCACCCGCGGTGTAACCGAAAACCCTAGTAGAAGCTCATCTAGGATACCGTGAGGTAACATCCTAAAGTCAACGCTCGTTTAACGTCTAAGAGACGAAACAGTTTAATTGTCTTGTTTAGGACAAATCTTTTGCCAACTTTATGTATCTAAGTACAAGGGTATGGTATCACCCAAAGCAGTTAAGGTGACTTACTTAGGTCGATTTAATTGCCAACTTTACAAGCAAAGCTTGACGGTAATAGTATCTCCGTTGGTTTAACGTTACCTAACGAAATAGTTTAGTTGTCTTGTTTAGGACAAGTATACCTCTTATGATTTAAAAACCGGAACCTTCAATATAATTCAAACGAGCTAATAATGTATATGCAACATCAGCCATTGTTTTTAATGTTATTTTAGGAAACGTAACTTCTTCGTTAAACCTCAAATCATCATAAGGAAATCGTTGAAGATACCGCAGTTCACCTGTTCGACCTAACTCCTTATAAATTTGAGCTACGACTGAATCTTTAGGTTGCAACTCAAACAACAAGTTATTCAAACTGTGAGAATTTAATGAAACTTCTAGCTCATAATATAAAGCCAATTTTTTCAAACACACTTCTATGATTAAATGTAATACCGTAGAAACTACTCTAAAATCTTGGTACTCTACTGATACTATGGAGTTATACATAGATACTAACGTATCATGACTTAAATACCCACTAAAAGTAGGTTTTGGTTTGTTTCGAGCAGATGCAGAACTCATAAAATTACCTCTTCCACACCAACTAACTCAGCTCTATCATCAGATAAACCATAACGAGAACCTACCGGGGTAGAAGATACCGCAAGACCTGTTTCTTCTCTAAACTTATCAATCGAATCTTCCATAAGACCATCACTTAAAAAAGCATTGTCTATATGGTCTGGGTAAATTAAGTGTACCCATTTTTCTTCGGCATTATAAAAAGCTACCACCTCTTTGCGAGTATACCGCTTTCTATCTGGAAACAATCTACGAATCATAGTACACCTTAACTACCTTTCTTTTAACTTAGATATAAAATCTTATTGCAGAGACAGGACTCGAACCTGCGACCTCAAGGTTATGAGCCTTGCGAGCTACCAACTGCTTCTACTCTGCTAAAAAAAAACACGAACAGTAGGAATCGAACCCACACTAACGATTTTGGAGACCGTTGTTCTACCGTTAAACTATGTTCGTAATAATGGAAAGAGAGGGCTTCGAACCCCCCGAACCAAAAGGAACGGATTTACAGTCCGCCGCGTTTAGCCTCTTCGCTACCCTTCCGAAAAATGTGGATACCCTTAGAGATGAGTTCGCACATATAAACCAACAAAACGGTCTCGAAGGGAATCGAACCCTCGATCTCTGCCGTGACAAGGCAGCGCGTTAACCACTACGCTACGAAACCAAAAGTATCAGTTTAGAGGTTCAATATCACTATCAAGTTCCTCAACTAAATTCAATTTAGAAGTGTCTACACCTCTCGATTCTAACGCACTTAATAAGTCATCTAATAATACCTCAAACATAGAAATAAACCTCTAAACTAATATAATAGGACGGTCTTGAACCACCTTCCCTAGAAGTAACGTTACCTCTCCTTACTGCATCACCTTACAAATGCTTCTATTACAAAGATAAAATACACCGTATGGGAATCGAACCCATGTTACTGCCGTGAAAAGGCAGTGTCTTAACCACTTGACTAACGGTGCATACTTGGGATAAGTCTCTGCTTTTCCGCAGACAGATTTGACTTTCGTGACCATGTTCTTTATAGGTGATCCCACTTCCTTCGTAGACAAATATGTGCAGATGTTTGTAGTCGTTACTGCTCAGTTAAATCTATCTACTACAAAAACTTAACTTCTATGTTTTATATTATAACACACTTAATTATATTTGTCAACAACATTTAATTTAAAAGCTCCGTTTTCGTTAGAAAAAAGTTGAAACTTAGGGAAAATTAGAGAGATTTTCGATACCCCCTAAGAAGTTCTAGCTCATGTTCATACTCTTGTTGACACCTAGAACGATAAGTCTCCTCTGTGTCAATATAAAATACAACCGGACGAATAGGATGTTTAAACTGCGAAGGATTCTCTAGGTAAAATGTCTCTACAACTCGAATTTCCACCGTATGTTTAGATTTTAAACAAGAAATAAACTTAGACTCAATATAACTTCTATAATTGTAATTTGAAGGCAAACTTTCAGAGTCTAAATCAACTGGGAAATTGTAATAAAAACCAATTAAATCTTTCAAAATCGGAAATAGATATCGATACCCTTTCTCTACAACATCCATATTGTTATTAGAAGCGAAATGTTCTGGCAATGTCAAATAAGGTACAAACTTTCCTGTGTATTTATCTAAAGATAAAATAGGTAAATCTCTATCTCCAACTTTATACGCTTGTAAAACTAAACTATAATCTACTCCCGTGTAAGGTACATTATGTAAATCTTCCCCTAAATATCTTTGAAGTTCATTTATTCTATCATCTGTATCTACAACTTCAAGCCATAAAGAATAAGTAGAGGTTTCACCGTGGTAATGAGTACCTCCTTTAGACTCTATTTGTAAACCTTGCAATAATAAATCCTTCAAAGGTATATCTAAAAGCTCTTGAAACAGGTAAAATTTTGTACCACCTAATGCTAAATCAGATAAGGAATAAATGTAAGCCTCATAGTTCAAATGTATATCACCGGGTGGGTTTATAATAATACCTCGACTCTGATAATGCGTTAAAATTTTGTATAAACGGTCGTAACTTCTAGGTATAGAAAAATAACGTATAGTCTTTCGAAGACTAAAATCAAAACCCTCTGAAACTCTTAGCAATTTCATAATCAGCTCTCCTTAACTTTGTATTTATGTAATGCAAAGGTTACAAATACTTGATTTAATTTAACCATTGTAACCTATAAGAAAATCATAGCGGTTTTCGATACCCTTGCAATAGTTTGATTTCTCTTTCATATTCACGTTGGAGATGTAGTCGTTCAAACTTTGTTTCTTCAGTCATAGGGATTTCAGAAAGCATCGAGGCGTAATTATTAGTAAACAACTCATAGGTATCATTGAAGTCTACAACAACAAACCAAAGAAACTTATTCCCATTAGATGTTGTTTTTGTAGTTAAAGTTAGTTGAATCCCACAGTTCAGAACCTCGTTTAATGGGTTTGAAGCAAGTTGCTCAAAAGTGAATCCCATACGTTCATTTTCATTGCTCTGAGTAATCTTATACTCACCAGACACAGAATTAAATAAGGAAGTGTCTAGTAACGAAAGCATATCAGTCTTAGATTGATACCCGTACTTCTCAAATATCTTTAATAACCTAGTGTAGCTCTTGGGAAGTGAAAAGTAACGAATAGTTTCACTGTATATAAGAGTAGAACCCTCACTCATTCTTAGTAACTTCATAGCAAAACTCCTTAAAAATCTCTATTTAATATAGTATATCATACAATTCTAAGAATTACAATCATAAAAAAAAAATAAGTAAACCAACTAAGATTTACTTACACTACTTCACTTGAAGGTTCATATTCCTTTAAAAGTTCATCTAAATCATAGTTTGGAATAGCCAACTGCTCAGACTTATTTCTTAAGATAATCTTCCCATCTTCGAAAATGAACTCCACCTCACTACCTTCAGCTAAATTTAAGTTATCTAAAACCGTGGTAGGTAGAAGGATACCCTTGCTATTTCCCCACTTAGTCACCTTTTTAGTTCCTAAACTGCAACGATAATGTTCTTTAACCATCTAAGAATCACCCCACCTAATCATCAATTAAATCTAAGTATAAAGAGCTAAGAAGATTTTCCAAACTTTCATCTGCTGCTTTATTGCAATCAACACGTAAATACTCATCATCTGGGAAAATATCTAACCAATCTAAACTTGTGGGGTAAAAACCTGTTTCTTCATATATCTGTGCAGAAACTTCGTCTAAAATTTCCGCTAGTTTGTCTACATCAGTAGGTTTAAAATCACCTAAACCACAAATTGCACCGTTATCCTCCCAATAATAAGGATTGATACAAATATGGACACTACAAGGATATTCATCTAAAGCTTCTTTTGCTAAAGTTTTAGTTATAAAAGACATTTCAATTTCCTTATCTTTCATTAGTTTATGGAGCCGGTGGGAGTCGAACCCACGTCCAAACGAGCTTTCCAGTTAACCTTACTGCGCACTGCTACGTTTTAACATTCAACTTCTAGGAAACGCACAAAGCTAAAAGTTATATCTCTCTTTAACAAACTAAGTTGAGAAACCTTAGTTGCGAGTACCGAGGTTTATAGCAACTAAAGATACCGGTACTTATCTTAGTCGCTCGTCTATTCGACTTTTTACTTGTGTTCGTATCAACCACCGAAGCCAAAGGCTTAGGCAGCTACACGAACTGGTGCATTGTTATTTGCAGTTATATTTAATTTAGTGATTACGTCACTACTCGGTGCGAGGTTAAAAAGTCCAATCGCCTGTCGAAACCAAGCGACCCCGTAATATTAAAGTTTAGTAGTATCTAATTCGTAATAAGAAATATCATCACCACGTTCATCTTCACCCTTAACAAATTTAAAAGTTTCTGAATCCGGAGTAATGCCCTCATCTACCTCAGAATCATTCTCATATAAGTTAATAATTGGCATACAGCCATAAAAAGAAACTGACTTAGTTGCTTTAGCAAGTTCTCTTAGAAAAGTATATTGCTTATCCGTACAGACTAACTCTATCTCAGTATCTGCATCACAACCTTTTATTTCTACACGAATATTCACTACATAACCTCCTTATTAAGATAATTCTATTATATCAGAAAAATAATTAAATGTCAATAGTTCTTTAACTAAATTGCTGATTTCGTAAGTAATTTAGAAAATAGAACTAAACTAAACAAACCTGCAAACCACAGAAAACTCAAAGAAACCTCAGAAACAAAAAGCACGTAATCTATATGAATTACTTGCTTTCTAAGACTAATTAAACATTAGCTTTTGTATTTTTAGCTTTCTTGTCGTCTTTCTTGTCAGATGACTTAGTTGACTTACTTTCCGTAGTTTCTTCCTTAGTCTCATCTGTTAAAGAATCACTCTTCTTTGTTGGCTTATCATAAGTAATAGAACTATACCCCTCAGAGCGATCTAGCAACTCAGTTGTAAGAGTCTTATAATCTTCTTGAGAGATTAGCCAATTACCATCTTTGTCTTTAGTAAGTTTAATTTCCGTATCGTAATCGTTAGATGTGTACGGAGTTTTTACTAAGTTAGAGTCGACATTAGAGTAAATGTTGAAGTCATTACGGTAGAGGTGTCGGAAAATCCAATAAGATAGGATAGTTTGGTATTTCTTAACATCAGCATCTGTATTACCAGCGGTGTTGTACTTACCTAGGTTGTCGATACCCCCAATAAGTTCGGTTAGAACTGTTCTTACTGCAGAAGCTAGACCAAGTGAATGTAACTTTTTAGAAGTGAAAGTTACTGTTGCAGAATTACCTGAGTCATCGAGTTTTACATCCTTGATTTCGTAATTCTCAATCTTCTTAAACAAACCTCTACGAGTCTTTAGGAAACCTGATACAGTTTCTTCTGGAGTCTCAACTTGAAACTCTTTCACCCATTGAACAGAGTAAGAAGTAGCTGGGGTTAAACCATCTTCTTTAATCTTTTCACTTGTCTGTACTGCAATTACAGCATCTGTCCACTTATCATAAGACTCACCATAAATCTTTTTAAATTTAGTGTCGTCTTGCGTTAAGATAGAGTCCAACAGAATTGTTGCGTCCTTGGTAACCTTCTCTTTTACCGCATCTGCTTCACTAGTAGTCTCTACTTGTTCAGTTGTTTCAGATGAACTCTTTGACTGGTTAGGTAACAAAGAACATGCACCTAAAACTACGGTAGATAAAGCTAGAACAGATAGTAACTTAATTTTATTCATATTTGAAATCCTTAATATAAAAGTATTTAAGTCTAAAGACTTAACAGTAAATATAGTATACCAAAAGTGTAAAAAGAGCGCAACTATTTTAACGAGTTTAAATTAAACACTTTATGCAATAGTACGATCAGATAAGAAAGAAAGTAAGTCCTCAGTAGTTTGAAGTTTCATCATCTGTTTAAACTCTTTCTCCCCATCAATTAGAGATTCAAAATACATACCTTGTGTTGGATCATAAAAACCTACGGTTAAACTATTACACTCATCTACTTTAATTTGAGCAGAAACACCATACTCGTAACCAACATCTCCAAGTACGTTCTCTAAATGTTGTTGTAACTCACCTAGACTAGAATTTAGTTCATTGTGTAGTTTAATCATTTTCTTGTAAGTTAACATTGTATCGATACCCTTTCTTTTAGGTTTAAAACTAAAAAGTTTACCAGCAAGAGGTTATAGGTTCAAACGGTTATTACAAACGTTAAAATCATCTATAAATGTACCATCTAATTCTTAACACTCCATAATGACTTGCAAAGCAAGTCATTATTTCCGCTAAAGGCACCCTACGATACCCCTAGACCCTCTCTTAGATAATTCTAAGATGTAGGCTTACATATAATGTGAAAGTAAGTCCAAATTAGAAACATTTGAACAAATTCTTAAACTTCTTGTATGATAAGAAACCAATGCTCTATCTACCACTTTACCCAATGTTGCAAGTCCTTTTACCAAAATGTTGTAAGAACCATTAACATCAGCGTTGAGAATAAAACCTTGCTTAGTTTTGTATAGACCTCTACTGATACGCTTACCTAAGAACTGAGGTTTACCTTCAATCTCTCCATAAACTGGTATTTCATCTTGGTCTACAAAACTTGCTTTAGATGTATAAGACTCTTCTTGCTCTATAACTTCAATCCCTCTTAACTTACACTTATAGGTCAGTTGAGAAATGAAGATATTGAAAGGAATATTTACAAAGGTTTGATTCGTTTTCTTACCTAAAGCAACTTCTTGTTTCCAACCTACATTTTTACCAATAAAGACTTTTTCAATAGACATCTCGTCGAAATAAAGTGAGAGAAAAGATGTGACTTTATGAAGTTCAGCTTGTAACTTCAATTCACGATTTCTCCAAAGACGGTGGATGTGCTTACTTGTTCTTTGGTTTGTTGGAAGTTTAGATTGTGATTTGGCAATTAAACGATTATACCCTTGATTAATGCTCTTTATCTTAGAACCTTTTACTAATAATGGATTGACTCCATTGGAAAAAGTCACACTAGCTAGATTATCTACCCCTAAGTCGATAGCGGCATAATTCCCTGTATGTTTTAAAGGAACTTCTTCAACCTCGTAAATAACCTCAATTACAAAAGCTCCAAGTTTTGGTACGATACGGACACATTTAGGATTTTCAACTTTTGTTGGTATCACTAAGTTCAAATCTTTGGGGCATAAAATGAGTTCACCCTCATTTCCTCTTTTCTTAGAGATGGTTTGATTGGTAAACTCAAGTGTGTAGCGACCTTCAGTTTTATGAAGATACCGGGGTAGTTTCGGTTTAGTAGTTACACTCAAGTTAGACTTATCTTGATAACAGCTTAGTAGTTGGTAATAAGAATGTATAGTAGAGCCAATTAACTTCAAAATATTAGTTGAAACTTTAGAAGGTAAAGCTAACATATCACTCTGTTTCTCTTTCCGAAACTCAGAAACTAACTCAACCCAAGTAAGGACTGAGGGTTTAACCTCATCTTGACTTTTACATCGCTCAATAATAGACTGACGAATTTGATATAAACCTGCATTGTACAGATTCTTAGCTTTGAAAGTTAAATCATCACATACAGAATATAACTCATGATTTTCTTTTATCCAATGTCTTTCAACTTGTCTCATCTGAGTTGCCTTTCTGTAAAGTTTCAATTATCTCTTCGATTATACGTTTCGCTCTTCGTCTACTATATAATTGAGCGCAGAAAGAAGTAATAATTGAAGCAAAATCTTGCATCAAGTCTTCTTGGTCTGTAACTGTTGGATTAACCACAATAATTTCAAACCCTTGTTTCTTAGCTAGAATTTCTAAGTAATTAAAACCAAAGCGAGTTAAACTGTCTTTACTCTCTACAATAATGCGATCTATTGGTTCATCTGATAAAAGTAACTCCGTTAACTTCTTACGCTCATCATTTAAACCACTACCAACCTCTTTTATAACCCTATCAACAACCCAACCGTTTGCAATAGCAAATTGAGTTAATCGCTCTGCTTGAGTTTCTAAATTAGTCTTTAGTTGCTCTGATGAGGATACCCTTGCATAAACTACAGTAAGTCCTTGCTTAGATTTCAAGTCAATTTCAAATATCTCATCTGGAACATAAATTGTACCTGACGGAAGTTGAACTGCATTAGGAATTTCTCCACGTTTGAACCAACGATAAGCGGTGTGACGCTTAACCCCAATCCTCCTTGCGTATTCGGATAATTTCATAAATTATCTTGTACCTTTCTAGTTTATTTTCTTAAGTATAACACAAATTAAAAAGAGTTGCAACAAAAAGATACAAAAGTTATTAGAAAAGTACAATTTTATTTAGTTTTTAAAATACTAAAAAAGACTTACTAAGAAGCAAGTCAGACTAAAAATTAACGGAGAATGAGGGGTTCGAACCCTCGCGCCGCGAACGACCTAACACGTTAGCAATGTGTCCTCTTCACCAACTTGAGTAATTCTCCTAAAGTTGTTTAAGTAAGTGAGTGATGAACAAAATTTTTATTAAATTCTTACTTAAACAAACAGTCTCGTTTTATTCGTAATTCGGATACCGAGAAACCAATTTTACAGTATTTATGTGAAATATACGACTACCTCACAAACTGCCTTAGAACCTAGTCCAAAGACTTCAACTAGTATAGTTCTAAGTTATAGGGTACCTACCTTTTACAGTAGATACCCTGTGGTTTATTTTCCAAAGTCAACCAAACTTCTACACTTCATGTCGCGAACTTTGAGTGCAACGGAGGTTCTTTATATCCCTAACTCTTGTGAGCTAAGGGGTTTTGTCATTCCTCAAATGACGATGTTTAGGAACCCATAATGGTTCTAAAAGTTGCTAACCTCCCACAGTTAGCAACCTCCCCTCGAAAGGAGGACTCGTATGAAAATTTACCTACCCTCTATTAAGATAGGTAATGATGTAAGAACCTTTGACAACCCTTACACCTATAAGAAGGAGGAATCGTTCAGCGAAAACTAAATCCTCATATTTCTTGTTGTAGTTTGGCGACTAATATAACAAGAAATATGATGTAAGAACCTTTGACAGTTCTTACACCTTACCCGAAAAAGTTGCTTAAATAACCATGCATATAATCTTATGAATTTAAATTTAAAAAGCAAATCTTCATAGTAACCACTTCGTTACTTCACTACTTATGACATTTAAATCCCCACATAAGTAGCTATGAGGTATCTACCTTTTACAATAAATACCCATCAGAAATATAATCCCATTCAATTAAGTGAGGAGCAAACAACACTTAATGAATAGTTTGAGCTTTCAGCTCAAAGGAAGATGTGGGATTCGAACCCACGTGCCGCGAACGACCTAACGGTTTTCAAGACCGTCCCCTTATAGCCAGACTTGGGTAATCTTCCATAACTTTAATGTACCTTGCAGGACTCGAACCTACGGTCACTCGGTTATGAGCCGAGAGCTTTAACCAACTAAGCTAAAGGTACGTATAGGTTAATTTAACTCCACCAACGTGACTCGAACACGCAACTTCCTTACGCATCTGTTTATTTAATTCGATAGTAACGAATGTCATTGTTTTTATAACTGGCGACTAACTCCAGTGTCTACCGATGTAAGGCACTCTACCAATTGAGCTATGATGGAAAATAACTCAACAACCTAGTTCAATCGGAAAGACAAGATTCGAACTTGCGACCCCGTGTTCCCAAAACACGTGCGCTAACCAAACTGCGCTACTTTCCGATGATAAAATACGAAGAGCAAGAGACTTGCTCTAAGAACTTTAGCAACCCTCTTTCAAGCATTGCACGCCGTTGTGGCACAAACAAAATACCACCGCAAGGATTCGAACAGTTTTCAAAGAAAACTCCGCTGATCTACCGGCTCGTGTATGTAAGTCATGACTCAAACATAAGCACCATGCTATCGGTGGTAATCAGAATTAAAACGTTTTAACTTCCATCTCACAATGGAACTCCACCAACAGGTCTCGAACCTGTGACATCATGATTAACAGTCATGCGCTCTACCAACTGAGCTATGGTGGAAGAAAGATACCCCTTTGTAAACTAACCAACGCCTACTAGTTAGGTATCTAAATAGTGTAAGTTGCATTTACTTAAACTTACAATGGCTCGGGTAGGACTCGAACCTACGACACATAGAGCTTCAATCTACTGCTACTACCAACTGAGCTACCAAGCCTAAATAAAAATGATACCCTCAACACTTCTGGTATCTTATGTTGGTGAACCTTTAAACCAACAAGTTTTTGAACTTCAGCCGAGTACAGTCAGACCGATTTATTCGTGTTTTTTATTACCTAGAAACTGTACTTCTAAGGTAAAAGGTTTTAAAACGATCTCTTCGACAACTTTGCCAGAATCGGAAAGGTCTCCACCGTTTTGCAACTGAGTTTTATTCTCGGTTTACTGAAAGGATTTTTACTTACTCTAAACCTTTTGCACGTAGCTTTAAGCCAGTAAACCTCAACAACCTTATCTAACTAGCTTTAGTCTGCTAATCGAACCGTTGTCGTCACCTCGTATCGCTGAGGGGCGTTAGTGAACTTCAAACCTTTCACTAAGGCGTTCTTAACATCTTATGATGAAGAAACTCAAGCACTCACATAATGGTTGCACACTATGCTTGCACCTAAATGACTCAACAACCTTATTCAGATTGTTGAGCCTAAAAGCTTACAACTGAAAAAATTGTAAAACCTCCCGGCATGACTCGGACTGGGTTCGAACCAGTGACCTTCTGCTTGTAAGACAGATGCTCTCCCAACTGAGCTACCGAGTCTTAATATAGCATTATGTAACTATCCAAAACGTGTCCATCATTTTTCTTGTTAGTTTCGAACCTAACGTTGAAAAACTCCTCCACACATCATCCGTTTTAGCTACCACCCCTTCACAATAACTCAAAAGTCAGCTACACTTCATCAACGTTATTGTCGCTCTAGTTCAGTGATTCGAGCGGGGAAATAGTTACAAATTCATCATTTTTGGCTCCCTAAACGCTTTGTCATTGTTTAAGAGACTACACTTCCCTTATGTGTCGTCAGAAAGATAATGATGTGGGTTTACACCCAAAGCTATAATGAACCGAGCAGGGTTCGAACCTGCGACCAACGGATTAAAAGTCCGCAACTCTACCAACTGAGTTATCGGTTCTA
>ERZ773027.1090-NODE-1090-length-15325-cov-24.733202_pt1 | contig 15325 bp, 14 predicted proteins | sample MGYA00511032_ERZ773027 | MGnify/ENA primary metagenome ERZ773027 (study PRJEB29015, sample SAMEA2738138) | human oral metagenome | biome: human oral; feature: human-associated habitat; material: saliva | place: China | collected 2190 ... | reverse complement strand
GCATGAGGTTGAACATAAGATAAGCCACCGTATTGTTCACCCAATGAAATACGAAACCTGGCAGAATACTACCCGTTTTCGAATAGAGCCAACCCAATAGCAGACCAATCAAGAAAGCGTGTAAGCCTTGTGCTAAATTGAAATGGACAATACCAAAGATAAGGGCTGAAATGACAATGGCTATCCATCGATTTCGCTCACCTAATGCGTTTTGTAGTACGCGTAGAATAGCACCTCGGAAGACTATCTCCTCAGCAATAGGCACCATCATTCCCAAGGCAACATAACCCCAAGACACCTTCATGATACTTTCAAACATCTCTTCTGTGCCCGCTGGCATCGTTAGATTAATCTTCTCGGCAAGGAATTGCAGCGGGAGTATCGAACCTAAAGCTATGAGAGCCGACCACATGAGGACAGCCCAAGGACGCGTCTTCAAGTAGTTACCAGATACAGGTGCCCACTTTGTAGCGATGAAAAGAATTAAAGTTGCAAGACTACTGATGACTGCCGTTATGGCAAGAGTCTCACCATTTTTAGTCAGATAATCCCCATCAGCAGCCTCTGTCCCTCCAAGTAGGCTTACAAGCTCCTTACCTCCCTTGAAAGAAAGACTTTGTATCAAGATGAAAAGTGAAACAAATAAGATGACATAGAGCGTTGCGCTCAAAACGTTTTTATTGTTCATTTCTGCAAATCTTAGGGTGTATTAATAATATTCTCTTGTATGTGATAAGTCTCATCAAACAATCGATTGATTTGCTCTTTGTCTTGCTTCAGCTGTTGTGCCAAGGCTTCTAAAGAGTCAAACTTATGCTCGTCTCTGATCTTACTAATGAAACTTACAAGGAGTTCCTGTCCATAGAGATTTCCTGTGAAATTAAAGAGATTGACCTCTATAGAGGTGGTTGTGCCATTGAAAGTAGGCCGATGCCCAATGTTCATCATCCCTCGCTTCCATCCAACAGAATCCTTCAAGCGCACCATGACCGCATAGACACCACTTGCAGGGAGCAGTTGCTGGCAACCATTCACATCGAGATTGGCTGTAGGGAAACCCATCTTGCGCCCATTCTGATAGCCACTCACGATGCGACTCTCTATCGTATAAGGATAGCCTAAAAGGCGGTTGGCAGCCTCAATATTGCCCGCGCGGAGGTCGTTTCTGATGACAGAAGAACTCACCTTCTCATCGTTTGGTAGGAAGGCATCCGCACGAATGACCTCAATACCCATCTCCTTACCATACTGGACATAGTCTTCAAAAGTCTCAGAGCGGTTATGTCCGAATCGGTTGTCGTAGCCAATGATGAGTTTCTTTACGTTCAGCTGTTTGCATAATACCTCTTGCATGAAGTCATGAGCTGAGAGCGCAGCCAATGAAGCATCGAAATGCAGTACGAAACTATTGTCAATATGTGTCTTTGAGAGTAGAAGTAGCTTCTCATCAAGTGTTGACAGCAGTTCTGGTTGGTAGTCAGCCTGCAGCACCTGACGCGGATGTCGGTCGAAGGTAATGACCGCCGATGCCATTCCCGACCGTTCTGCCTCGTCAATGACACGACTAATCAGGAACTGATGTCCACGATGCACCCCATCAAAGAATCCTATGGTTGCGACCTGTTCTACTAATTCATGCGTCTCATCTCGCTTAATATATATTGTATTCAATCCTCTTGTCTTATAGTTCGTTTACTTCCTTGTAAAGGTATTTTTATTTCTCTGTAAGGCATATTTACTTCCCCACAAAGACACCTCCACCTCGTTACAAAGCCATGTTTACTTTCTTGCAAAGGTACTCCAAATCACCCATAAACCCATGTTTGGGTAAACAAAATGTGTTAAAACATTAAATTTCCTTATCGTCCTTTCTCCTTTTTCCATTTATTTCATTATCTTTGCAGCCGAATTCACGAAATTCAGGACTTGTAGCTCAGTTGGTTAGAGCAACAGACTCATAATCTGGAGGTCCCTGGTTCAAGCCCAGGCTGGTCCACAAAGGGAAAAGAAGAGCTTTACACTATGCTGTAAGGCTCTTTTTTGTTGGTAATCAAGTAGTTTCATCAGTAGGTTATGATGGCTATAACGGTTCATTTGTTGTAAAATCCCTCTATCTTCTCCTTAGTTTAGAACGCATATATCACGCTATTTTGAGCAAAATTTCAGCTAATTTTACCCACTTGTTGACCTCCTGTTGACCTATTGTTGACCCGAGGTTGACCTCAAAACGAGAGATTATGCTGACAATTAAAGCAGAAATTCAGAGAGACAAGTTAAGGCAAGATGGTAGTTACAATGTCCGCATCAGATTTACGAAAGATCGTAAGGTAAAACGTATTTCCACAAGTCTGTTTGCAACAAAAGCCGATTTAACTGACAGGTTTACTATCAAGGAAGATTCTCTTATCAAGCAGGAAGCGGACATACTTATCCTGCATTACCGTAAGATGTTTAATGAAATGCACTTAGAAACAGAGCCGCTTGACGTAAACGAGATTGTAGATCGACTGAACAGCAGGGACAAAAGCGACAAACCAGTAGATTTTATCCAGTTCGCTAAGGAATGGATTGCCAATTCCACGTTAAAGGGAGCAGTCAACTATACCTCCGCACTTAACAGCCTCATCCGATTCAACAAAAGTGAGAAGCTGTACACGCATCAAATTACAAGTGAATTCCTGCAAGAGTTTATGGCATTCTTACTCAATGAAAGCAAAGAACGAGCGGAACAATTGAAAAAGAAAGGCAAGCGTGTTCCCTCTACTCGCAGCACCTCCCTTTACTTGATGGGCATTCGTAGATTGTTTAAGGAGGCTGTAAAGCAATACAACAAGCCAGACCAAGGGCTAATCCGTATCAAGAATACCCCATTTGCTTATTTCCAAATCCCCAAACAGCAGGCAACACGAAAAAGAGCTATCACAGCAGAATTAATCCGTAAGATAGAGCAGTTACCGTATCAGACAGTTTATAAAGGCATACATCACACCAACCGCTTCAATCTCGCAAAGGATTGTTTTATCCTCTCATTTTGCATGATAGGAATAAATTCTGTGGATTTATTTAACGCAACCGAATATGATGGCAATACGCTTACTTACTATCGTACTAAGACGAGAGACAGGAGAATGGATAAAGCTAAGATGATAGTAACAGTTCCTAAGATATTGCATCCTTTATTTGAGAAGTACAAGGATACAACAGGCAAACGGATATTCAATTTCTACCAGAATTATGTCAATGAGAAAGCCTTTAACAAAGCCATCAACAAGGGATTGAAAGAGATTGGTAGTATTCTTAAAATTGAGGATTTAGAATATTATGCTGCACGCCATTCTTGGGCTACCATTGCCCTTAACAAAGTTGGAGTAAGCAAATACGTGGTACACGAAGCCCTCAATCATATTGACGAATCTATGCGAGTAACCGACATTTATATTGAACGTGACTTCTCGAATGAGAATAAGGCAAATGCGAAAGTCGTAAAATACGTGTTCGGGAAATAATGTGACAGAATATAACGAAAAATAGTTTTATACCCCTTGTTTAGAAAATGTCACCCAAAGAAAACTCCATCGGCTCTAATGCAGGTGGAGTCTTTTTATTACCTTTGCAGGGTATCAAAAGATAAAGGATATGACATTTGAGATTAATAAAACAGAATATATTGCTGTTATAGCAGGAATGGACTGTTTACCACGTATTAATGAGGACGAAATTATAGATCCCTCATATATCGAACTGGCTCAAAAGGCAGCGACAGATCATTTTGCTAATAGATTTTCCAAGTTATTCAAGGATAATCAAGAAAAGTACGAATTATTCCTTGGAAATAATCATATTCAAAAGCAACTTTCGAAATGGCAACTTGACCCTATCAAATTCTGGTATCTACATTTGTTTATCATCGATTATGCAACAGATGCCTTTAGAAGTGTCACCATATTTGAGGAACTAAGCACAAAGCAGTATATTGAAAAACTTATCAAATCCTTAGAAAAAACAGATATAGAGAAATTCTGTCTCGATATAAGGATTAATAAAGAGAAGTTGTCAACTCGAAATCCTTGGGTAGGTGTAGCCTTACTTTCTGCTCTAAAACAAGATTTCCCATTTGACTGGGTAAATAATAATACGTTTGTTTCTAAAGATATCAAAGAGGATATAGAACGCTACACAACTGCAAGAATGAAATTTTCCACAGAATTATACAGCCACTTCTTTGATCAATATCTTCACAAATCACAACGAGGTAGAAAGTCCTTTATAGGTAAATTCCTTTACTTGGCTGATTTGACAAGGGATGAACGTTATTGGTATGGATGTAAACCAACATTAGCGAAATTCTGTAAGAAATACGAAATTGCCCAATATCAAAAGATTATGGTTGAGGGAGTAGAACATATTGCCATACCATTTGATGTGGGAAAGGATTTATCAGACCACATAAAGAAATGTACCATGATTCCTCAAGTACGCCATTCATTCTACTTTTCTCCAGTTGACGAGTAAATAACTATCATTCATTATTTTAGGTTTTAGGGAATTTTCCATTGTAAAAAGTTCCCTAAAACCCTCAAGCCTTCTTTACTTTCTTTCTCCTTAATTTCCCCTTACCTTTGCATCGCAATCACGAGACAAGCGCGCTGTCTAAGTGATTGTGAGGTAACAGGTTCACCTCTGATGTAAGAACCTTAAAGACAAAGAAGATGAATAACAAAACTTTAGACCTAAGAATAGATAACGCAGAGACATCTGCAAGTACAGGAACTCAAAACAACGAAAGCATGAATAAAGGAACATTCACATTACCGACTTTACAGAAAGCACAAAACCAGTATGACAACATTGGAGCTTACAACCAACTGCAAGCAATGATGAAAGTAGGACAGAAATTATCTGTCAAGTTCTACACAGGGAAGGACAACAAGCCATGTGCTTGGATTGAGAGTAAGCAAGTGACAGGATTTAGGTACGAACTTAAAGACACAAGTTTTAAAGGTTTGATGAACTACCTCATATCAGGTGAGGTTGCTGATTTTGACACTTCACCTATGGAAGTTCAGCCTTTGAAAGAGGAAACCAATTATGCTCTCTTAGTGCTGAAGTTGATGCTGGAAGAAGACTGGGGCATCCAGTTCACACCTCTTTTTAGAGAAAGATCTAATTATATAACTGCCCAAAAGGTGTTGAGGAAAGGAACAATATACTTCCAAATCCCAAGAACTGATGAGAATGTAGAGCTACTAAGAGATTACGATGTAACTATCTAAATAATAACAGGAAGAGGGGGGAAGCTCCCTCCTCCATAAAACAAAAAATTATGAAACAAGAAATTACTATTTCAATGAGCTATAGCAAGGTACAACATCTTTCAGAAGTCCTGCCACTGATTCCAACTAACACAATCCTTTGCAAGACACTTACTGGCATAGGAGCAACTTACGGAGAAATTAGGTCTGCCCGAAACTCTATCATCATAGAGCCGAACAGACCTGTTATATATGGGAAGTGTCGTGCCCCAAAACATAAAAATGACAATCTGTTTGGAGTTTACGAGGGCATCTATACCCAAGACATTGTTAACTACGTCATCAAATCCCAAGACAGGAACAAGAAGATAAAGATACTGACCACTCCCGAGAGCTTCTACAAGGTGAGAACAGCATTTGAACAGATGGGGATAGATATTCGGACAGACGGTTATTTCCTATTGTTCGATGAGTGCCAGAAGATTGTTAGAGACTGTGGCTATCGTAAAAACATATCACTGCCAATGGATTTCTTCTTTGAGTGTCAAGACAAAGCTATGGTTTCTGCTACACCTCCATCAGAGTTTGCAGACTCACGGTTTGAGAATTTTGATATTCTCATCATCCATCCCGACTTCAACTACAAAAAAACGATAACGGTTTGTACCACCAACAATGTACTGGAGAGAACACGGCAGTTGTTACTACAACTGGACGAGCGACCAGTTTTCTTTTTCGTAAACTCCACGGACATTATCCTTGCTATGATGGAACAACTTGGATTAGGGAATCAATCAGCGGTGTTCTGTTCTGCCGACAGTGTGGATAAACTGAAATCACAGAAGTTTAGCAACGCACACGAAAACTGGGAGAAGAAATACATGGCAAAATACAACTGGATGACAAGCCGTTTTTACAATGCTATGGATATAGAGTTGAATGAAAATCCAAATGTTGTGATGATTACCGATTGTTACACCGCTGATTACACAATGATAGACCCTTATATGGATGCAGTGCAGATAACAGGGAGATTTCGTAATGGAACTAACGCCATCTACCATATCAGTAATTTCGATAAAAGAATCCCAATAAAAGACAAGAAGAGCATTATCATACGGTATCAATGTGATAAGGAAATATATGAGAACTTTAGAACATTCAAGAACTGTGAAACAGATATCAACCGAAGGGCGGCTTTCAATGATGCTATGAATGTGTTACCTTACAACAGATTCCTTAACGATTACAGCAAAGAGGATGCTTTCAAGATAGACAACTATATCCACGAAGAATTGGTAAGGGTGATGTACCATGATTATACACGTCTCTATCAAGGATATAATGAATGTGGATATTTTGAAGTAACCACCTCAAACATAACTTATAGATACGGTGATTATGATCGATTGAAAATTACAAATAATACTTTACCTATCAAAGATATACGGAAACGAATTGTAGACCAGTTGGAAGCTCTAAAAGAAGACGAGACAGAAATGGCAATGCAATTCCGAGATGAACTTCGTCACATAGATTCTTTCATAGTAAAAGCATGGGAGGTGTTAGGGAAACAGACGATTGAGGAACTTAATTATAATCCTAAATTAATTAGAGAGAAGATAATACTTACCTTACATGAGAAGAAGGCTAAATCTTCAGATGTAATTAGAATGGTCTATAATTCGTTTACTTCAAGGCATTGGTACACTTCTTCTTTTATCAAGCAAGAGCTGAAGCGGATACACAATTCATTAGGAGTTCCCAAGAGTAAAGCTATCACTGCAAAAGATATATGTCAATACTTCGAAGCTACAGAGAAACGAAAAGCAAAAGAAAGAGGTTATTATCTCATCAGTCCAAAATTTACAACAGAATGAAAACTATTAGATTAAGACTACTCTTTATAAGGGAACTATCATCCAAATACAATGTGCTCCCTCACATTGAGGTTGGATAGAATCACATTGTACAAGAAGAGATTATAAGGAAGATTATGGTAGAGCCTATTATAGGTTTTGAAACATCTGAATTTACTGAATTTGTCAGAGAATACAACTCAAAAGGTTAACATAGAAAATAGGTGATAAAATGTCTAAAAGTGTACAAAGAGATTAGTAAAGTCAAGATAAGGAGAAATACACAGAGATAGTTCAAAAAGGCATAAGTAGCCAACAAGTGAACAGATATGAACCAGAGTCAAAAAGGACTTTTATGATATTGCAAACCATGTTCGTTACTAAATCTATATATAGCTGCCAAACGAGAACACCCCTCCTCCTCTTCTAAAATGTAGATGCTGCAATAAAGGGGATATTCCCACTATATACGTCATCCTAAAATATGCCCCTCTTCTGTTATGTCCTCCCTTTATCATCAGAACATAGGTGCTTTATTATCCAAGCATCAGTTATGCAGAACTCACACACAAAGGCATACCCACTTTGCATCCCCTCCATACAATACAAAGGGAAAAGAAAAATAGCAGAGGTCTCTACAGTGAAAAATAGACTATGAATAAACCTCTATATAATCTTAGGGGATTTATGATGTGTAACAGGCTGGAAGTTGGAGTAATCCGCTTTCGGTCTGTTCTCATTTATGCCTATTTTCAATCAATATTCACTTAATCATTTACAGTTATGAACAACGTAACATTAATGCCTGCTGTTGTGGCACAAAACAACAGAAACTTTGATTTCAGCGATGCAGAGGAAGCCGTTATCATAGAGGACACCCCAACGGAGGGTAGCAGCGTTTCTTTCCTCGAAGCCAACACCAACGTAATCTCACTTGATGAACTTGCCAGTACATGTGTCGTCCCAACTTGGGGTAATCAAGAATTGACCATTGCACATCAAGACTTTATTAACTGTGTACATGATGCTGCTAAAGACTTCTATCATGGCGAGCAGATAAATAAACCTGCTATCCGTGTTTCTCATATAGTAAGAGGTAGAACACCTAACGCATTAGGCAAGAAAGCATCTGAACTTTTAGAATGTGAAAAGACACAGTTCTATCAGCGTATGGCGTTTGCTTTTACTATCCCAACGATTTATGAAACCTTGAATGGTCAGAAGCTTGAACTTTGTGTGGGTGGAGTGCGTAATTACAACGACCTCAACCTTTATAGGGCAAGTAAAGGGGTAGAGAAGTTCTCTATTTTTGTAGGCTGGAGAGTAAACGTGTGCAGTAACCAAGTGCTAACAGGTGATGGTGTCAAACTATCTATTGAGGTAATGAGCATTCGTGACTTATATAAGAGTGTGATGGAGTTACTCTACCACTTTAATCCAGCTAAGGATATACACCTAATGCAGACTCTCTCAAATACTTCGCTCACAGAGACACAGTTTGCACAGATAATAGGTAGAATGAGAATGTACCAAGCCTTACCACAAGGATATACCAAACAGATACCACGCTTGCTGATTACGGACAGCCAAGTGAACAGCGTATGTCGTGGCTATTACAGCAATCCTGATTTTGGAGCAAAGGACGACAGTCTGTCTATGTGGGACTTCCACAATCTGCTTACGGAATCCAACAAGGGAAGTTATATTGACACCTACTTGCAGAGAGCAGTAAATGCCACGGAGGTAGCGGTTGGCATCAACAATGCCCTGCATGGTGATGAGAAATATAAATGGTTCATTGGATAAGTGAACTGTTGATTGAGAGCGGGGAGACATTCTGCAATGGGTGTCTCCTTTTTTATTGGTAAATTATACACACAACACGATGAATAAAGAGATAGACAAGGCTCTACACCTTATATATACTTTACAGGGGCAGTTATGTAATATGCCACACAGAGAGGGCTGTCTTAAAATGCTATACCAGATAAGAAGCCTTATGGAGGATTTCGACAGTATGCTGACACCAGACCAACGCAAATACGGTATATACAGCAATGCTTATAAGGAGATATTCGCTAATGGCACAGGTCTTTCGCAATACGACAAGGTTTGTGCAACCATCTGCGAAGAAGAATATGCAGAACTGCCATTTTAACAACAACTTATTTCATACATTACAACTATGGACATGGATTTCAAGGTAGCGGAGGTAACGCTACAATACAAACCGACCTGCAAGAAACAAAGCAAGGTTTTTGGTTCAGAGGAAGCATATAATATCTTACTTCCTACATTCAAAGAGGGAACAATAGAGTACAGGGAATATGCTAAGGTGTTATATCTCAACCAAGCAAATGAAGTTATTGCTTATAACACGATTTCAGAGGGAGGACTGACAGAAACTGCCGTTGACCTGAGAATAATACTACAAGGGGCTTTACTGACCAATGCCACGCAGATAATATTTGCTCACAACCATCCAACTGGTAACTTAAAGCCCAGCCCACAGGATGATATGCTTACAAGAGAACTACAGAAAGCTTGTCAGATTATGAGGATACGGTTTACTGACCATATAATCATGTCAGTAGATAACTATTACAGTTATCGTGAAGAAGGGAGGATATTGTGATGGAAACTAATTATGTCGTAATTCTTGATTTCAGTACAGCAACTGTAATTAAGATACATCTATCGAAAGAGCAGATTGAAGAATCCTACAGATATAATGACTTTGAAGAGTTCCTCTTTACACTTGAACCCAAATACGGCTTTCAAGTAAAGGACTGCTGTTGGATGATGTGTGAGACATTGAAAGAGGAAAACTACCTCTGATTATATTCACTAATAGAGAAAGTGAACGTTATTCTGATAATCAACCACTTAACAAAGAGGCTATCAGAATTATGTTCACTTTCCTTATAAACCCAACATAAAAGAACATTTGCGTAAGCCAAGTGAGCAAAGCCAAGTTTATTTGAGCTTTGCCATGGCGAGCAAATACACTTTTTGAGGAACGAAAAAAGAACATTATTATGAGTTTGAAATATAGCAACACAACGGCAGACTACCTTGAATGGTCAGAAGCCATGAACTTAATACGTAGGCTGACAAGAGACAAGAACTATAAGATTTCGCTTCTTATAGCGATTGGTTGTTTTACAGGATTAAGAATATCTGATATTCTAACCTTACGATGGAAGCAGATACTTGGTGTTTCAGAGTTTACTATAACCGAACGTAAGACAGGTAAGCAGCGAACTATACGCCTTAACAAAGAACTGCAATTGCATATTAAAGACTGTTACGAGCATATCAATCCTCTTGGCATTACAGCTCCTATCCTTGTTAGTCAGAAAGGTACAGTTTTCACCGTGCAACGCATCAACGTAATACTCAAAGAACTCAAACAGAGGTACAGACTGAAAATAAAACATTTCAGCTGCCATAGTTTGAGAAAGACATTTGGAAGACAAGTTTATAACATGAATAGTGACAATGCAGAACTGGCACTGATCAAGCTAATGGAGCTTTTCAACCATTCATCTGTAGCTATTACCAAACGGTATCTTGGATTACGTAAGGAAGAAATCTTGGAAACCTACGACTGTCTTACATTCTAAGCAATGACATTTTTCAGAGAATAATTCTTTTATAAACCCCATACTAAAAATGTCATCACATACTGAATAATAAACAAAACACTCTTAAAATAGAAAAATCACTTTGTTATACAAACTTTTTGCAAGAAAGAAACATTTAATAAGAAAATTTATCTATCTTTGCAGTGGACTTTCAGTACATCTGTGTGCAGATGTGCGTTACAAAGAGTTCAACTTTTAAAAAGAGCGTTTGCTTTAATTATCCTTCCTCTGAAACGTGGAAAATTTCAATACTGCAAGGATGATGACAGCAAGGCTCACGCTTGGGATTATTGTACCCTTACTAATGGGAATAATATACCTCAAAGCGTGGGCTATTGTTGATTATCTGCAGTAGGTACTTTCCACGACCACAGAGGAGATAACAGCAACAGTTCTCACGCTTTTTCCATTTACCTAAATAGTAACCGCTTACTTCTGGGAAACAGTGAGCACAAGATACAAAATTATGAATTGGTTGACTACCATTATTTTTGTAGCTATCATTGCAGGTATCTTAGGTGTACTAAACTCCAAGGGTAAAGAAAAAAAAGAAGAAATCTTTTCTGGGCTCTTGCTAAAGGAATGGGCTGTGGTTATGTTATCTTCGAAATATTTTTAGTTGTAGGTGGATTGATACTTTATATTTAAACTCTTCGGCTTTTTATTTGGATAAACAAATACAACAATTTCCTGCTATGAGAAAAGGGATATTTAACCTACTATCTATGAGTATATTATTCTTTGCCAACCAAGGGTATGCTCAACAGATTAATTCACATTTACAAGCTAATTCCACCTTACAAAATCATGTCAGTTCCATTTTAAAAGAGAATATCAAAAAGATAGATGCTATTAATGGACAGATAATAATAATGGATTGTAAGTCTGGAGAGATTAAGGCAATGGTAAACTTGATGAATACTAAATCAGGAATCAAGCCAGCAATAAGACAATTGTCAGAACCAACTGCCTTAATGCGTACAGTCTCATTGTTAGCAGTATTGGAACAAGGTAAGATTAACCCAAATGACAGTATTGATACTAAAGCAGGAATGCTTGATATAAACGGCTATCTGCTGAAAGATTACAACTGGCGTAGAGGAGGAAACGGAAAGACAAGCCTACAGCAAGGCTTTCTGTTATCATCAAACATCGCAATTTATTTAGCAGTTAAACAAGCATTTGGTAAGGATTATGCCCAATTCCATAAAATAATTACAGATATGGGCTATGGTTTACCACAAGATAGCACAAAAGTGACCTCATCCATTCCTGACAATGATATTTCTCTTGCCAAGTTCGTAAATGGAAAGAATCAGCAGATATCGCCTTTACAAATACTTACATTTTATAATGCCATAGCCAATAATGGTAAGATGGTAAAGCCCACTTTTCATAAGAGGGATACCACCATTATAAAAGAACAGCTTGCGAGTAAAGAAAACATTGCCATCATTCAGCAATTACTTGTGCAGAAAGTAAAAAATAGGCTTGCTCATCAAGCACACTCTAATAAAGTAAGCATCGCTGGAGAACAAGGAGCTATCGCTGCAAAAGACGATAGAGATAACACAGTTTACTGCTTACAGTTCTGTGGCTTATCCATCAGACAATCCACAATACTGCATCATCGTTTCTTTGAATAAGAAAGGATTACCAGCAAGTGGTGGAATGGCTGGAGAAATAGTAAAACATATAGTAGAGTTTATATCTATAACAAAATAATTATGCGATACAATAACCTAGAAAGTCAGCTAAAAACATTAGCTAAATTTGTCTTTATTTACGAATCTCATATTAAACATATGTCAAAAGAAGCTGATTTTAAAGAAATAAGTACTAATGCTCTTAATTTTTTCAAAAAAAGTCTGCAGAAAAATATGAAGTATGCTAATGATGAAGAAATTAGAAGTGAGAAAACGTCTAATAGACAAACCTTACTTTTTACAAAGAGCAAAGTCCAAATTTTAGATTTTTGTAGGCATCTAAGGAATTCTTTCTGCCATGGAATAATCTCAAAAGATGGATGTAAATTAAATATACCAGACAAAAACAGAAGAAAAGAAACCTCTAAAGGATTTCTTGATTACGACAATGTAATTGTCTTTATCAAGCACATCATCAATGATTTTGAAGAAAAGGACGCAACGCATTGACTATAATTATAAAATAATAATGATAAAGCATGTCTCTTATAAAATTCAGAACGCCATACAGATAGAACTCTTTGGTGCAAAGAAGTCCATCAAAATTGCTGTTGCATGGTTTACAAATGAATTGCTACTCCACCCCTTGGTCTTAAAGCTCCAAACAGGTGTGAGTGTAGAAATCATATTGAATGACGACAATATAAATAAAGGGGGAGAATCTTCTCTCGACTTCACTTCTTTCTTAGAAGCAGGTGGCATTCTTAGATGGAATACTTCGAAGCAATTACTGCATGAGAAATTTTGTATTATAGATGATAGAGTAGTGATTTCGGGTTCATATAACTGGACAAATAAAGCAGAATACAATGACGAAGTAGAAACTTTTTACTTCGATGAACAAGAAACATGTGACTTCTTCTATTCACAATTTCAAAAATTACAACAAAAGTATGAGGTAACGGAAGGAAAATGTCCAACACAAGTAGCCAAGATAGAAGCAATAGAAGAAACAACAACCAACGAACTTATTCCTGAAGAGCCGAAATACTTTATTGATAAATATGGAGTCGTTTACAGTGAGAATAAAGAAATCCTATTAAAAGGTGCAGATATAGATGCCTATTCTATTATAGAGGGAACTAGAGAAATAGCAGATGAGGCCTTTGCACATTGTAATACAATAAAATATATAGTTATGCCAGAGTCTCTATACAAAATTGGGAAACGAGCATTTTTCCATTGTGAGCGTCTAGAAGATATATATTTCCCGTCTCGTATATCTATCGAAGACGAAGCTTTCCGAGGTTGTTGCAGTTTATATTATTTAGAACTTGGTTCGATATCAAATATTGGTGATTATTGTTTCAGTGACTGTAGCCAGTTAGAGGAGGTGGTAATCAAGGATTTTGGACCACTTGAATTTTAATAAAATTTATGCAAATAGCGAAAATAACTTATTATAAAGGAAAAGGAATCTTTGAGGGTTGTGTAAAGCTAAAGGTTGTTGATATAGGAAACTTCTCCGTGGTTCCAGATTCAACGTTTAAAGACTGTAAAGCTTTAGAAGAAGTAAAACAACCTGTTGGTAACATTCATTATGAAGCATTCTTTGGCTGCATATCTCTCAAAAGAATAATACTTTCTCAAAATTGCCAGCATATAGGAATGAGCGCATTTGAAAATTGTTGTAATCTTGAAGTTCTTAAAAAAACAGAAACAGAACAACATAATTTGGGAGAGATTTTGGATCGGTATGAACGTGCAGGTAAAAGGAATGAACACCACCGAAGGGAAATAGCAAAAGGGAAAATGCATACTGCAAGCTATCTCTTAGAAGTGTGTAGAGTTACTCTTTTCCGTTATGATTACATCTTAAAAATGCAAAGAGAAACTTGTTCGTTTGTATATCAGGTAAATATTCATCCAAAAGCATTCAACGGCTGTTCAAAACTGAAAAATTTTTATGGAGATGAAGTTTGCGTAACGGGGGAAAAGACCTTTGCAAACTGCTCGAGTCTACAGGCTGTCTTTCTACGTTTAGATGTATCCAAGTACATTTCTTTAGAACTATTACAAACTTTTGAAAATTGTGAAGCTTTATATTATTGTGATATAGAAACTTATTACAACTTAATGAATTATTCTAATTCGGCCCAAGAATATTGGATTACAACAGATTCAAGATGCAATGAAGTAATACTTAAACAAACATTTAAAAATTGTCATCAAGTTGTTTTCATTAATCTAGGATTATCGAAAGTAGAAGAGATTATTATTCATAATGAGACTTTTTCTGAATGTAAGAATCTTGTTTATATTAATACTCGTCGTAATCAAATCAATAGAATTGAAGATAATGCGTTCTTCAATTGCAATTCTTTAAAACTTTATTGGGATGTTTCTGGGACAGAACTTAGTAAACATGCGTTATTAGGAAGTAATCTAAAGACTTTATATGGTTCGCGCATACTAATTTCACAATAATCATCATAACAAAGACTTGCGTTATTCTTATTTGAGCAATCATTTGGTGTTTTTTCTTTTATTCTCTTGCCACTCTCAAAAGAAAAGACTATATTTGCAATATAAATAAAAATACAGGAGGACAAGTAATGAATACAGATAGTACAATAACTGACACCTATTCCTTGGAAATTCCCAAGGCTGACACATCGTTATTGAAGTCGCTCGTAAAACGTATGGGGTGGACGGTACATAAAACCACAACTAAGCACACCGCTTACGAACAGGCACTTAATGACAAGGAACAAGGGCGTGTCAACGAGTATGCTAATGCAGATGAATTGTTTTCCAAGTTAGGCATCTGATGGCATATAAACTCTTGACAACACACCAGTTTGAGAAAGACCTCAAACGATGCAAGAAGCGTGGGCTGCCAATGGATAAACTCAAAGAGG
>ERZ773027.1089-NODE-1089-length-15331-cov-12.933556_pt1 | contig 15331 bp, 12 predicted proteins | sample MGYA00511032_ERZ773027 | MGnify/ENA primary metagenome ERZ773027 (study PRJEB29015, sample SAMEA2738138) | human oral metagenome | biome: human oral; feature: human-associated habitat; material: saliva | place: China | collected 2190 ... | reverse complement strand
ACAAGGTAAAGGGAGAGTAAAAAAGAGGATGTATCAATTTTGACACACCCTCTTTATAGTATCTTTCTAACAATTCGCTTTATGCATTTACAGCATCAGCAAGTTCAGCTCCTGGTTTAAATTTAGCAACTTTCTTAGCAGCGATTTGTATTTTCTGTTTTGTAGAAGGATTAATACCTTCGTGTGCAGGGCGTTCTGTTACAGAGTAAGTACCAAAGCCCACGAGTTGTACTTTATCACCAGCTACGAGAGCATCTTTAATAGCGGCAGTCATTGCGTCCAATGCTTTTTTTGAGTCAGCCTTGCTTAAGCCCGCTCCAGCTGCGATTCTTTCGATTAATTCTGTTTTGTTCATAATCTTTGAATTATTGTTTAATATTTTATAAAAACTGTTCTAACGTCTTTGCAAATATACTTGTTTAGTTTCATAAAACAAACAAAAAGGCAAAGAAATCTAAACTTTAGCCTAAAAAAAGAGCGTTGTTACGCTATTTCTTGCTAAGAATGCAGAAAAATTCGTATTTTTGCAAGTGTTTTATGGAAACAATTGGAAGTTTAGGAGTTACGATACATTCTTCTTACGAAGACAGAAATATTGGTAAATGCTTTGCTTCGCATAACATAGAAGGATATAAAGGTGAGGTGAATAGAGTTATTTACTACCCAGACAGAAGAAGTGCTTATTACTGTTTCACCCAGATTCCTTAGATTTCAATAACCAGTATAATTAATCATATACTCAGGAATTAAAAGGATATACATTACAGAAGCATCAATGCACAACATAAGTAAGTATCGCCCGTTATAATTAGCACCTATAAGAAATTAAAACAATAAGAAAAAAACAAAACATAGAATATGCGCAATATACCAACAGTTACAAAAAACTTACTCATTCTTAATATATTAGCTTTTATTGCTGGTATTATGCTTAGCAGAATGGGTATTGATCTTAACAACATCTTAGGACTTCATTTCTTTCTTGCCAACGATTTCCATCTTTGGCAAATTATAACTTATATGTTTATGCATGGCAGTTTTATGCACATTCTTATGAATATGTTTATGCTGTGGATGTTTGGTATGGTGATGGAAAATGTGTGGGGACCAAAGAAGTTCTTACTTTATTATATCGTAACTGGTATTGGTGCTGGATTATGCCAGGAATTAGCACAATATGCAAACTATATGGCAGAAGGCTTAAATAGATACCAATATATAGCTACCGAAATGGGACGAATACCAATGGAAAACTATTTAAACCTTTGGACAACCGTAGGCGCATCGGGAGCAGTATATGGTGTGCTATTAGCATTCGGACTTACATTCCCTAACGAACGTATGTTTATTATTCCAATACCAATTCCTTTGAAAGCAAAATGGATTATTATGGGTTCTATTGCAATGGAGCTTTTCTCTGCAATGAGTACTACCAACGACGGAGTAGCACACTTAGCACATCTCGGAGGTATGCTATTTGGATTCTTACTTATTCGTTATTGGCGTAAACACCCTTATTCTGGAGGAACCTTTGGAATGGACAAAGGGCATCAATTCTTCGATAATATGCGCCATAATTGGGAGAATAGATCTCACCGTTCTGGAAGAGATAATCAACAGACAAATGATTATAATTATCGAGCAAATACATCATCTTCACAGCAAACACAACGTACAGAAAATGATTGGGACTACAATGCACGTAAGAAAAAGGAACAAGAAGAAATTGATAGTATACTTGATAAAATAAGAAAAAGTGGATACGATAGCTTAACAAAAGACGAAAAGCAGAAACTTTTTGATAGTAACAAACAGTAAAACATCTATAAAAAGGAAGAAAACTACTAGAAAGATATGCTCTACAAGGTTAAAGACATTGTCTATAAACTTGTCTCGGTTGCCAATATCGTTGCAATCATTCTTCTATTCCTTATTGGAAATGTAGATAAACTACAACCAATTGCACACCCATGGTTAGCAAACTTTGGATTAGGGTTTCCTATTGTGTTGGCAATTAATGTACTGTTTATTATATTTTGGGTGATAGCACGCCCAAAAAGAGTTTGGCTACCTTTATTAGGACTAATCATTTGCTATGTACCCATTCGTAAATACATTCCACTTAACATAAAGAAAGAACCCCCTGTAAGGTCTATAAAAGTACTATCTTATAATGTTTTTATGTTCGCATTGTGGGATTTTGAACCACAGAGCTATAATCCTATAGTCGATTACATTATAAAAAGCAACGCAGATATAGTCTGCTTACAAGAGACAGACGCCTATGGTAAACAACGAGATTATATTTACAACACTCTTGCAAAGGCTTATCCTTATCACGATTTTGTGAGTATGCCAGCTCCGGGACATCAACACATGATGTTGTTGAGCCATTATCCTATCGTAAAAAAAGAACGAATAATGTATAAATCGGAAGGAAACATAAGCTACGCCTACATTATAAATTATAATAATCAAGAAATATTAGTAGTCAACAACCATTTTGAGAGTAACCATTTGAGCGAAGCTGATAAGCGAGGATATAAAGAAATGATGCGTTCACCATTTGAAGGAAGAAACACGAAGATGGAAAGTAAACGTATTTTAGATAAACTTGGTGAAGCTGCCATCATACGAGCACCACAAGCAGAAGCCGTAGCTACTTATGTTGAGAGATACTTGAAAAAGAAAATACCTGTAATTCTATGTGGTGATTTCAATGATAATCCAATCAGTTACACCCATAATACTATTGCGAAGCAACTAACAGATGCTTACATAGCTAGTGGGAATGGGCCAGGTATATCGTACCATCGAAGTGGAATGTATGTACGCATAGATAATATTTTTTGCTCAAACGACTTTGAAGCATACGGTGCAAAAGTTGATGATAAAATACCTACTTCCGATCATTATCCTATATATGTATGGCTAAAATATCGTCCAAAATATTAAAAGGAAGCGAATAAAAGCGCTTAAATTTTCCGAAATGTGAAAAAAATAACTATCTTTGCACGTCTATCTATCCCTGAAAAGGAAATAATTAAAAATAAATAAATAAAATGCAAAACAAAGGATTAGTAATTTGTGTTGCCGTCTTGCTGACGCTCGCAAGCATTTTCTACTTGTCTTTCTCTGTAGCAACAAGCTACTATGATGGACAAGCTGCGAAGATTAAAGACCCTATTGCACGACAGGATTACAAGGATTCTGTAAAGTATTTGGGCATTTATCCGTACCAAAAGTGTTTAGAGACACAAATTGGTTTGGGTCTTGACTTGAAAGGTGGTATGAATGTTATCCTCGAGATTTCTGTACCTGATGTAGTAGATGTACTTGCAGACCATAAGACCGATGCAGCTTACCAAAAAGCAATGAAGGAAGCTAAAGCACAAGAAGCTACAAGTCAAAGCGACTTTATAACACTTTTCGTCGACAATTTCCACAAAATTGCTCCAGGAAGAAAACTTGCAGAGATATTTGCAACACAGCAATTGAAAGGGAAAGTTAGTACACAAAGTTCCGACAAAGAAGTTGAGAAAGCTCTACGCGAAGAAGTTGCTGCTTCTATCGATAACTCTTACAATGTCGTTCGTAATCGTATCGATCAATTTGGTGTAGTTCAACCAAACATTCAAAAACTCGAAGGACAAGAAGGACGCCTAATGGTGGAAATGCCTGGTATACGTGAACCTGAGCGTATGCGTAAGTTATTACAAGGTTCTGCAAACCTCGAATTTTGGGAAACATACAATAATCAAGAGATTGCACCTTACTTAACACAACTTGATCAGCGTTTGGCAAATGGTGAAACAAAGGCTGAAACTAAAGATTCTGTAACAAACGCTACAAACAAAAAGCAAGTTACAGAAAAGAAAACCACAACTAAACTTTCGCTAAAAGACGACAATATTGGCGAGAACATAGGTAGTAATGCACAGATGGCTGCCGCAAGAAAGGAACATCCATTACTTTCTATTCTGCAACTTACCCCTGGCGATGCATTGAGTGTTGTTGGTTATGCAAGCGTTCGTGATACTGCTGCCGTAAATAAGATTATCTATAGCAAATTAGCACAACAAGTTCTTCCTAGCGACTTACGTCTCCGTTGGAGTGCAAAACCTGCTGATGGCTTAAAACAAAAGAATATATTTGAACTCCATGCGCTTAAAGTTACAACATCTGATGGTCGTGCACCATTAGAAGGCGATGTAATTACAGATGCAAAAGACCAGTTTGACCAATACGGACGTCCAGAAGTTAGTATGACAATGAATTCTGATGGTGCTCGTCAATGGGCTGCTATTACAAAAGCTAATCTTGGTAAGGCTGTAGCTATTGTGCTTGATGGACTTGTTTATACGGCACCACGCATCAATTCAGAAATTACAGGTGGATCATCATCAATTTCTGGTCCATTCACCATTGAAGATACAAAAGACTTGGCTAATACTTTAAAGTCTGGTCGTATGCCTGCTCCTGCACGTATTGTACAAGAAGAGGTTGTTGGTCCTACACTTGGTGCACAATCAATCCAACAAGGTCTTTGGTCGTTTGCAATTGCTTTCGTACTCTTGATGATCTATATGGTTATAATGTACGATGTTATTCCTGGTATGTTAGCTAACTGTGCTTTGCTTGCCAACTTATTCTTCACATTAGGTATTCTGGCATCATTCCAGTCGGCACTTACTATGCCTGGTATTGCGGGTATCGTACTTACACTTGGTACTGCGGTCGATGCAAACGTACTTATTTATGAACGTATAAAAGAAGAAATGCGAGCTGGAAAAGGCATAAAAGATGCATTGCAAGCTGGTTATAGTAATGCTTTCTCTGCTATTTTCGACTCTAACTTCACATCACTCATTACTGGTATAATTCTTCTTGTAACGGGTACAGGTCCTATTCGTGGTTTCGCTACAACATGGATTATTGGTATTGTTTGTTCATTCTTCACAGCAGTATACCTAACACGTATTGTTTTCGAGAACCGTTTAGGTAAAGACAAGTGGCTAAATCAGAAGTTCTATACTTCTATTAGTAAGAACTTGATGCGCAATATGCATATTAAGTTTATGAGTTTCTATAAAACTACATTTACAATATCAGCTATTGTCGCAGTTGTTTTCCTTGTTAGTATCTTCTTTGTAAGAGGTTTGAGCAAGAGTATCGACTTTACTGGTGGACGTAACTATGTAATCACACTTAACAAAAAAGTACACGTAGAAGATGTTCGTAAGGTTTTAAACAATGCGTTCGTAAATACCACAGGCGAAAATGCAGGAAAACCAGCAACAACAACTGTTATTGCATTAGGTACAGAAGGTAATACTATTCGTGTTTCTACCAACTATAACATCGAATCAAACGACCCAGCTGAAGACGATCATGCAGAAACAGTTCTCTACAATGCATTAAAGAAAGGTGGTTTTGTTAGTCAGGCAAATGTAGAAAAGTTTAAAGATCCAGATATACGCGAGGGAGGTTCTATCATTAGTTCTTCTAAAGTTGGTCCGTCTGTTGCTAAAGATATCACTCACGGAGCTATCCGAAGCGTTGCATTAGCATTGATATTCATCTTTATTTATATCCTTGTACGTTTCCGTAATCTTGGTTTCTCAGTTGGTTCTGTAGTAGCATTAGCTCTCGATACATTAATTGTTATCGGTTTCTACTCTATTTGCTATGGTTGGATAGGGTTCTCTCTTGAAATAGACCAGACATTTATTGGTGCTATTCTTACCGTGATTGGTTACTCTATCAACGATAAAGTGGTGGTATTCGACCGTATCCGCGAGAATATGAAGCTACATCCAAAGCAAGATTACCAAACATTATTCAACGATTCTATCAATCAAACATTGACTCGTACAATTAATACGTCGTTCTCAACATTAATCGTATTGTTGTCAATATTTATACTTGGTGGCGATAGTATCCGTAGTTTTGCATTCGCAATGATACTTGGTGTATTCTTTGGTACTTTATCTTCTATCTTCATTGCATCTCCAGTAGCTTACTTAGTATTGGGCAAGAAGGCTGAGAACCGTCTAAAAAATAAGTCAGAAAAAGAATAAAGTAAACAGAATAAATCTTTTAAAAATAGCAGTTGCAATATAAAAGCAACTGCTATTTTTTTATATCCATTTATAAAAAGCTTATTTCGTTCGCAAAAGAAATATAGTCTTGCGAAGCCAAAAAATAGCGTTTCAATCATACATTTCAATGTTCAGCCCAAATAATTCATTTGGCAATAACATCGTCATAATGTGTTAATACTATATTGGAACTTCTTTATAGCTCTCATATTTATACCAATCATATTGCTTACCATTCTCATTTGCTATAGTCTGCTACACCTTCGTTATTATTTCAATCCATCTACTCAACAACAAAACAGAACTTTGTGGAATACTGGCTTAATTGTTTCTCCATTTATTACGTGTACAGCCAATTTCCAGCCAATAGAATAATATAAGTGGAGCTGATATTTGCTATTTATTTCATAACAACAAAAGAACTACAAACACTCTATTACCAAATTATTTGCAAACTCTCTATAGATGTAAAGATTGACTATTCCCTATATAGCGGATTGTTTTCTTTGATTAACATCAATTATTACTGAATTATATGATATTTTATTATTCTAATTTTTCTATTTAATTAATATTGTTAATTCTGTACCCAATCAATAAAGCAATTAATTTATATGGGCGAAAAGAGAACTTAATATAACCCAATTATATATATATTGCATAAATAATGCGCACTTTGCTTCGATGGTTTTTAATGGAGATAATAAAAAAGAACTTTCTGAAAAGAATTTTAGAGCAATAGCAAATTTAATAATGGACGCAAAAAATTATGTACTTCCGCAAATGCAGATAATAAATACTTTTATTCATTCTGTTCGTATCACCACAATATTGTTTGTACGAACTCTTTTTTGGCAACGTGTCTTTAAATTAGACTTTTTTGCTATTTTCCCACATACACTAAAAAAGATGTAAGGGGAATGCAATATAGACATAGTACGAGAATAACAAACAAAAACAAAATAGACAACCAGGATATGACAACTGCGTATCCATAAAAAAATAGATTATATGAAAGTAATAAAAAGAAGGTCGTACAAAGAACCTCAGTGTAGTGTAATATGTATAAAGACAGAATCTTTATTAAACAATGCGAGTGGTAATGCTGGCTCTATTCAGCCAGGTCCATCTGCAGGAGATGCAAAGCAAAATAACATTTGGGACGATATGGAAGAAAATTCATAAATAAATTTTTCAGAAGGTAAACAAAGGGATAACAAATAAAAAATGAATATGTCTATGAAAAGAACAGCTCTAAGTATAGTGTTACAAACAATAAGTTGCAGTTTTTTAGTTTTACTTCTTACTACCAGTTGTACGAATGACGAAACAGAACAGGTAGAAAAACAAGCAGAAAACAACATATCTACCAATGGAATTGTATTCGCTGGTTTTTCACAATCAGATACAACTACGCGTACAGCTATCTTTGATCACACCAAAAATGCAGGTGCTTCGGTGAATTGGAGTAATGATGATAAGATTTGGGTAAAGGATAATACAAACAATTGGCAACAAAGTGCACAAGTAACTTTTCCATCTACAACGAATAAATCAGAAGGAATGTTTGCACTTTCGGGTACATATACAAAAGCATCACATAGTGTAGTTTATACCAATAAACCTATTTCAGGCACAAATATACAAGTAGAAATTAAAGCAGAACAAAAACAATCGGCACCAAATAACTTTGATCATGCAGGAGTTTCTGGCGATTGTGGTGTTGCTACTGCTTCAAAAAGTAGCAACGGTTATAGATTTACACTTAGCCATAAGGCTTCTTATCTTTGTTTTATTCCTCGTTCGCATAATTCTTACGTAAACAAAAGTAAGTTGATTAAGATAGAAATTATGTCAGATAACAATATTGCAGGAACTTACAAAATGACAGAAAATGGAGATCTAACTTACGCTTCAGGTGGTTCAAAAACAATTACAGTTACCACAGAGTCTGGTTTTGACATAAATGATGCTACAGAAAATATGAATAAAAATGCTGTCTATGCTGTAGTTGCTCCTGGTACACATAGTTTTCGTATTAGATATTGGCTTCGCAATACAGAAGATTGCCCATCAGGACCAATAGAGGGGACCGTTTCTAAATATGTTACACTTAATTGTGTTGCTGGTGCAATGAATGATATTACTGCAAATCTCAATCCCACTGATTACGATGGCGACCATTATTATATGTGGGACGCAAAACAACAATATTGGTATGGCTACGAATGGACAAAGAAATTGACAGAAGGTACAGGACAGACAACAACTTCATTACAAAATCCTGCCACTACTTTCCCTGTCGAAGGAGATCAACGCTATTATAACAAAACTTTCAAAGGCTTTCATATAAGTAATTCTGCTATTCAAGATTCCACTAAAAACCTTCCAAACGTAAACGAAATGACTTGGTATGCAATGAAAGGAGACCCTCGTTGGGATGGTGATGAACTATGGTCGACTATGGGACATTTATATAAAGGTGGTATGTGGTTCTATAAAAAAGATAATATAGCTAATTATAGCAAAACTAAAGCATACGACAACGCAAACTATTGCAAGATAAGTAAAGAATGTACCAATGCTGAATTGGAAGCTGGTCTCCCATCAATAGCTAAAGCAAAACAATATTTCTTTCTCCCAGCTTTAGGAAATTACCTTTCTGGTAGATTAAACGCTATTGCCTATTATGGTTTTTATTGGTCTTCAAGTGGCAATCCAGAAGATAATGGCTACGGTGCTTATGCTTTGTACTTCAATTCTACAAAAGCTTTTATAAAAATTGCCAGCCGTGGTTATGGATATAGAGTACATAAGTTTGAGTAAGTTTCACTATAATAACATAAAAAAGCCCTCTTTACCTTAGGTAGAGAAGGCTTTTTTGTTCTATTTAGCCGTTAAATCTAAATTAGCCATTAAATTCGAATAGGCTGTTACGTTAGTTTTACCCAAAACAGGTAAGACATTTTATAACCAGAAAACACAATTAGCGCACAATATGTATACTTGCCAATTGTTTTCCACTTTGGTTATAGGCTACAACAATATAATGTCCAGATGGAATGTTGTGTAACGATACTCGTTCCTGAATATTTTTATATTGTTCTACGCACCGTCCGTCTGTTGAATATAAAACTATTTTAGCTACAAATGCCGATTTATAGATAGTAGTTTCGGAACTGTTATAATATAAATAGTTGTTTACAGCATTTTGTATTTCATTAATTTTTGTAGTAGAATTTGCTATAACTTTCCACCCATTTTCAGTTGCTTTTATTGTATTTGCATTCAATGTTCCTGGATTTTCGCTAATATCAACCACACCCCATTTCAAAGAATCTTGTTCTTCGGGCGAAACTTCTGGTGCTTTGGGGAGCGAATCGAGTAAACGAGTAAGCAATTCGCCTGAAAATTTATTTCCCACAATACTTAACGAATAGAGTTTATTTAGTGTGGTCCAACTAATATCGCCTAACAAATTGTGGTCGAGCTGAAGCATGTTTAGTTTCGTATTCTTTGTAAGGTCCAAGTTTGTAAGTTTATTGTTTCTGCAATAAAGTTCTTTTAACCGCACATTGGCAGAAAGGTTTAGGGTTTCTATAGCATTGTTGCTACATGCAATACCCATTAGCATTGTGTTTGGCAATGTTTCCAATGTTTTTATTTTATTGTTTTCTATGTCTAAAATGCGTAAACCAGTGTTTTCTTTTATGTTTATTGCAGTTAGATTATTTTTAGCGCAATAAAGTTCTGCCAAAATACTATTATTTGTAACATTAAGTATTGCCAAATTGTTCTCACTAACATCTAATGTTACAAGTTGTTTGTTAGCTTGCAAATCAATAGAATTTAAATTGTTGTTTGCACATCGCAATGACGATAAGGCAGAATTTTTGGTAAGGTCTAAACTATTTAGTTGGTTGTTGCTACAATCTAAAATAGATAGTTTTTCAAGATTACTTAAATCTAAATTAGTTAATTGGTTTTGTTTACATTTCAGCTGTGTAATTCGTGGATTAGCATTTAAATTAAGCTCCGATATTTTGTTATTTCCCATTGATAAGCGTTGCAATGCACTATTATGCGAAATGTCTAAAGCAGTAAGTTCATTTTCGTAGACAAATAAAGTCTCTAATTCTGGGTTATTGCTTACATCTATTTTATTAAGCATATTGTTGTTGCAACCCAATGTTTTTAGCACTCTATTGTGCGAAACATCAATATTTTCTATTTTGTTTTCGCCACACGATAGTTGTGTTAGTGCAGCATTGTTGCTAACATCAATTGTGTTTAGTTTGTTTTGGTGGCAAATTAAAACGTGCAATTCTGTGTTTTTACTAACATTTAGCGCAGATATAGAGTTGTTTGCACAATACAACTGTGTAAGTGCCGTGTTTGTTTCCACTTGCAAGCTCGTTAGTTTGTTGTTGTGGCAATATAGTTCTGAAAGTTGTTTCAAATTGGCTGTATTTAATGTAGCCAAATTGTTATCGTTGCATGCCAACCATTGCAGCGAATAAACAGAAGAAACATCTAAAGTAGTGAGTTTGTTGCCACGACAATCTAATTTTTTCAGTTGGTGGCAATCGGATAAATCTATTTGAACAATGCTATTTTTATAGCAAGTCATCGACTCTATATTACCTTTTACCACAATAGTTTGCGATTTTACCGTATATCCATCTTCATCGTTTCCGTTTAGTCCCTCAATAGTAAACGCACTATTGTTTGCAGTTTCAATATCTATATTAAATTCTTCGCCAATGTTTTTGTCGGTTTTTAACCGAATAACATCAGTTGTGGTCTGCCCCACTGCATTTTCTGTTCCAATAAATAATAGAATTACAAGCAACAGGCGGCTAAATATAGCCGAACGAAATAAATTAGTAATTGTTTTCATATATTATTTGTTAAATTATTATGCGATTATCTCGCAAAGGTAAATATAATTTATTAAACACAAATGGTAATTCTGTTTCTAATTTTATTATTGGTTTGCAAACAAAGTTTTTTCGCTGTTCACAATTTTCTCACACACAGTTACAATATAAGGTAGTTTGCTTTATACATTGCGTTTATACTTTTTGTAGCACTTTCAACTTTCGAGTGCAAAATAGCTTTTTGTTCTTTGTTCTCTTACTTTGCAAAACTGCATATATAATGTGTAAAAATATGTACTTTTATGGCACTTGTTATTATAACCACAAAAAAAACATTATTTTTTTGCAGAAAAATTTGGTAGATAAAAAAAAACGTCGTACTTTTGCACACGCTTAAGAGGAAATAATAATTCTGCTTCAGTAGCTCAGTTGGTTAGAGCACCTGACTGTTAATCAGGGGGTCGTTGGTTCAAGCCCATCCTGGAGCGCAAAACGAGGATAGTTTTTAACTATTCTCGTTTTTTTTATACCATTTATTTATAGCAGAAAGCTAAAATTTTATGTTGTAAGGAGCCACATTCAACCATTTGTAAATCAGTTTGTTGTTCTAACCAAGAAAAAAATAATATGAAAAATATTTTTTTAAATTAGAAAATAAAAAAATATAATAATAAATCAGAGAGATATTAATAAGAAAATTAGAGATAGACGTAATCGTTGTAAAAAGTGGCACCACAAAAAACAATAGAAACACCATAATATTGTTAGAAGCCTATTGATTAAGTCGAATGTACAAACACAAAAAATACAGAATAAAATGTTTTATGTTGCTGAAAAATAATAACTTTGCACTTACATCTAAAGGCTTTAAGATAGAAAGATGAATAAATACTGCCAAAGATGAACTAAAGAGTACAAGAATTTTAGTTTTTGTTCTCGCCAAAATTAAGATATACTATATACAATGCAAGGCTCTTTATTTAGTGATTATTATTTGAATTATAAGTTTCCAGAACCACAATATTTGGGATCAAAATACATTCACAGGGCATGGATTGAGCAATTTATTCCTGTTGATACGGAAGTTGTTCTTGATGCATTTGGAGGTTCTCAGTCTATTGCATATCTTATGAAGCAATTGGGAAAGACTACTTACACTAACGATTTCTTGAATTTTAATTATCAAATAGGAAAAGCTCTTATTGAAAATGCAGGAGAATTGCTAACTAAAGAAGATATTGATATACTTTTCTCTCAAAACCACAACCCGTCAGAATATAATTTGATGGAGGGCTTATTTTCAAATTTATTTTTTTGCCCAGAAGAAGCAGCTTTACTCGATAGTTTTAGGAGCAATGTGCCACGTTTACAGAATACATTTAAACAAGCACTTTCCTTATCTGTTATGTGTCGTAGTATAACTAGAAAAGTAACAATGGGACATTTTGCACATACACAAGCCTTAAAATATGCAGCAGACCCCATACGAGTTAAAAGAAATCGGAGTTTAATCCGACCAGTAAGAGATATATTTCTTGATATACTACCAGATTACAATGCTGCTGTTTTTAACAATCAGAAAAGTAATAAAAGCTTCCATAAAAATATTTTGGAACTTCTTCCCACATTATCTAATATCGATTTAGTTTATTTTGACCCTCCGTATTGTAATAGCCATGCCGATTATCAATCATTTTATCATCTTTTAGAAACATTCGTAGAATATTGGAGAGATAAGGAGTTTGTTAATGGTATAAAACGCTATGAACCTAAGAGATATAGCGGCTTTGATAAAAGTAGTGAAGCTATTTGTAGTTTTAAATTGCTATTTAAAAGAGCACAACACATTCCCACTTGGCTTGTTAGTTACAACGATAGAAGCTATCCTGACATAAACACAATGATAGAAATGATAGAACCATATAGAAATGTTAGGGTTGAACATAAAAAATATACAAATGGAAGAGGAGGAAAAGGTAGTGTTGCAGGCAGTAGCGAGATATTATTAATTTGTACACCAAAAATAAAAGAATGACAAACTTCGAAAAATGGAACAATGCGTTCCAATCAAACAATCTATCAGCTTTTAACCATAACGAAAAAGCCTTGCTATACCTAAAAGTAAGAGCAATTTGTCGTGGCAAACTTATTAAACAATTTACTGAAAAATATCAGCTTGAACTTAAATCGACAAAAGTAAAAAATCAGTTTTCCGAACTATATTCTTTGTTAGAAAACAATCCTAATGGAAAGAATATGCTCAATACCTTTTTGCAAGATAGAAATAACGAGTGGTATAAAACAAAGAAAATTAATGAAGAAGAAGTAAAAAGTGGTTTACGCAAGATTGATACATATGAATGGGGAGGCGATCAAAACAATTCGTTGGATCAGTATCTTGTAAAGAGATATGTTAAAGATATTAGCAACTACAACACTCTACAAAAGAAAGCTGATGAAATAGCAACAAATGCTTGGAAATTCGTTCAAACAAGTTGGTATAATAACTGGACATCTTACCTAATTGAATCTATATTTAAAAAACATAAACGTGTTCTTTCTGCAATTGGAGAAATTAAGAGTGTAGACTTTTTTATTGACGATTATCCTATAGATTTAAAAGTAACTTATTTTCCAAATGAGTATATGGAGAATAGGTTAAAAGAAAAAATTGGAAACAAGGAACTTACTTGGTTAAAGAAAAAAGCAAAGGCATTGGGCATTAAGTCTGACAAAAATCTGTCAGACTCAGAACAAATAACTTTCTTAAAAGAAGAACTTGAGAACAATGGACATTCTGAAGTAATAAAACAACTTACAGATACAAAGAAATATATTATTGAGGAAGTACGTAAACACCCCGAAACACTAATAAAATGGCTATATGAACATCAGAGTGTTCGCCTATTTGGTGCAGAAAATAGATTATTTCTTGTGCTTGTTGATATAAAGGATATGAAACAATCTTGGAAAATGAAACGTGCTTTTTCGTTACTCGAACCAAAAATCAAAGAATTTCTCGATAAGTTCTCCGCAAAATCATTAAAAGAGATTACTTTCAATTTTAAAGGAACAAACTATACAAGCCTATCGGATATTATTTTTATAGTAAAAGAATAACGATAACTTTTATAAAGCAACATAATATTGAAGTAAAAAAAATACTGCTTATTTTTAATAATCACCTTAATTTAATAAAGGTAGACATATTCATTTACAATAGATATATCTACCTTTATCTGTATAAAAAACTTTCTTATTTTTATTAGACGAATTATACTAATTTTCAAAGATTAAAAGCACACTTGCATACAACCATCTATATGCTTATTTCCGTTAATTGTAATATCCGTTAGATGTTTTTTCATTTTTTTTCTTGCATAATACTTTTATTTGCCTTATCTTTGCCTTCTGTAAAAAGAATATACATTCTTTCTTTCGTCTAACTATAAGCAATAATACAAGAAACAATTTAAATTATGAAAAAAACAATTCTATCATTATTAGTATTACTTACTTGTGCTATTGGCACAGTAAGCGCACAATTACCATCGGTAACACTTAAAGACATTAACGGTAAGGCTGTTCGTACAGATACTTTATCAAATAACGGCAAGCCATTTATCATAGATTTCTTTGCAACTTGGTGTAAACCTTGCAATCGCGAATTGAAAGCTATTAGCGAAGTATATAACGATTGGCGCGAAGAAACAGGAGTAAAAATATTTGCAATATCTATAGACCAAGCACAGAATGCAAACAAAGTGAAACCACTTGTTGATGAGAATGGCTGGGAATACGATGTATTGCTCGACCCAAACAGCGAATTTAAACGTGCTTTAGGTGTACAAATGATTCCATACGTTCTTATTTGCGATGGAAAAGGAAACATTGTGTACAAACATAATGGCTATACAGAAGGGGCAGAAAACGAGTTAATAGAGAAAGTTCGCGAACTTGTTAAATAAGCAGATAGTATGAAAAAAAATATTTGCTTACTATGCCTGCTTGCCCTTGGTGCAGTAAATGCAAACGCACAAGGGCAAGACGATAACAACGATAATAAAGTTTCGGTTACTGGTAGTATACAGAGCGATATTCTTGTACCACAAGAAGATTTAAAAATAGGTTCGCCCAAATATAAAGATAAGGTACTTACAAACACTTTTCTCGATTTAAACCTGATTAGTAAGAATGTTGATGCGGGAGCACGATTTGAATTTCTAAAATATCCATTACCAGGTTTCGAACCAGACTATAAAGGCTATGGCGTACCATATTTTTATTTGAAAGGCAAATTTGAAAAGCTCGAAATTACATTAGGAAACTACTACGAACAATTTGGTTCGG
>ERZ773027.1082-NODE-1082-length-15362-cov-15.540145_pt1 | contig 15362 bp, 19 predicted proteins | sample MGYA00511032_ERZ773027 | MGnify/ENA primary metagenome ERZ773027 (study PRJEB29015, sample SAMEA2738138) | human oral metagenome | biome: human oral; feature: human-associated habitat; material: saliva | place: China | collected 2190 ... | reverse complement strand
ACAGGAAACGCAGGCGATGACGTCGTAGACGGAGAGTTTACTGAAAAGTAAGATGCAAAGCCCGTTAAAACCTCACAGTGAAAATAGGAAATCTGACGCAGAAACTTTAGTTTCTAGAAAGATTTATCTTTTTCACCAAGAGGTTAGGGCGTGCTAAATTCGGCCTAACTCGTTTAGAACGTCGTAATGATAAGAAGAAATCCAGAGGTTGCAACCCAGCCTCTGTTTTTCGGTAAAAATAGATTATGTGATATTATGAAAAAAGTTAAACTTCTTTTAAAAAATCATTGGAAAATCCTTCTTTTTGAATTAGTTTTCATAGTGCTATACGTTGGTTTTTCTATTTGTATTGATAGGTATCTAATACAAAATGTTACGATATTGTCTATAATATTTTCAGCTGAATTTTTTGTAGCAATGATAGTTGGTGTTGCTGCAGTGTATTCTTGGATCTATCATAAGAAAGTATCGGATTTAGAGATTACAGATGCAAAATATAACAGCGATTTACACTTATTACAAAATATAGATGAACTTTTAGAGGTATATAGAAATAAAGGTGAGGAACGAGCAATTGGTGATGAATTACAAATTTTTCTAGAAGGTTTGGAGGAAACATATAAAAATAAAGATATGTCAGAGCCAAGAAATAAATTTTTAGATATCTATTATCGTTTTCTAAGTGATAAAACTAGTCCAGACCAAGATAATCTGGATATAAAAACAAAAATTTCTAGAGAGCTAGGAGTTAATAAAAAGAATATTCGATATAGTAAAAATTATGAAAATGACGCTAAGAGAGATAATCTAAAATGGACTACTTGGTTCACCCTTTCGGAAAATACCATTGACGATTTGGAAGTTGATGATAATCAAATTTTTATAACTAATGTTGATGGTAAAGATATCATATTCCAAATTCGAGGTAAGGATTTAAAAGATATGATTTCAGAAGGGAAAATTCGTAAACGTCTACGTGCAGGAAAAACTGTTTATGACTTTTTCTTTGGACAAGATTTTAAAGAAAATTTTGTTGAAGGAAAGCGTAAGATTGATTTAGGAAAATATAATATTGAAATTTTATCAGATAGCAAGGTATTAAATAATGAATAATACAGAATTTTATGATCGTTTAGGTGTCTCTAAGAATGCTTCTCAGGATGAGATCAAGAGAGCCTATCGGAAATTATCTAAAAAATACCACCCAGATATTAATAAAGAGCCTGGGGCGGAAGATAAATATAAGGAAGTCCAGGAGGCTTATGAAACCTTGAGCGATGAGCAAAAGCGGGCAGCCTATGACCAATATGGCGCAGCGGGCGCCAATGGTGGCTTTGGTGGTGCAGGCGGCTTCGGTGGCTTTGATGGCTCTGGTTTTGGTGGCTTCGAAGACATCTTCTCTAGCTTCTTTGGCGGTGGCGCTACTCGTAATCCAAACGCTCCACGCCAAGGGGATGATCTCCAGTATCGGGTAAATCTCCGCTTTGAAGAGGCTATTTTCGGTACAGAAAAAGAAGTGAAATACAATCGTGAGGCGAGTTGCCATACTTGTCACGGTTCAGGTGCCAAGCCAGGAACTAGCCCAGTAACTTGTGGCCGCTGTCATGGTTCTGGTGTCATCAACGTTGACACACAGACACCGCTCGGCATGATGCGTCGACAAGTGACTTGTGATGTCTGTCACGGTCGCGGACAAGAAATCAAAAGTCCATGCGAAACCTGCCATGGAACAGGACATGAAAAGCAAGCTCATAGCGTTCATGTAAAAATTCCAGCTGGTGTAGAAACAGGTCAACGAGTTCGCTTGGCAGGTCAAGGTGAGGCAGGCTTTAATGGCGGTCCTTATGGAGACTTGTATGTAGTGGTGAACGTTGAACCAAGCGATAAATTTGAGCGTGACGGTTCTACCATTTACTACAAGCTCAACCTCAACTTTGTGCAAGCAGCTCTGGGCGACAGTGTGGAAATCCCAACTGTGCATGGAAATGTTGAATTGACAATTCCAGAGGGAACCCAGACTGGCAAACGTTTCCGTCTGCGTGGTAAGGGAGCACCAAATCTGCGCGATGGAAGTGTAGGTGATCAATATGTCACTGTCAATGTCGTAACGCCGACAGGCCTCAATGACCGTCAAAAGGCGGCTCTTAAGGATTTTGCGGCGGCTGGAGACATCACAGTGAGCCCTAAGAAGAAAGGCTTCTTTGATAAGATGAAAGATGTCTTTGAAGGGGAATAATGAAGGAAAAAGCAGAGTTACTATTCTGCTCTTTCGTTAGGAGCAAGAAATGACAGAATTTCAAGACTTTATCGAGCAAGTTTTTAAGGAGCAATATGAGGCTTCTTTTGGGTCGGCTAGGCTTGAAGAACTTGAGCCCAAGGATTATTATCTGACGAGAGAGGAAGAAGAGCACTTAATCGCCTTGCTCCATGCCCAGCAGGTGTTGGAAAACATCCATATCAAGGCCTTAGTGGTAGATAAGGAACATCAGAAAAAGGGCTTGGGAGCCAGTCTACTGGCAGAATTAGAAGAAAAGGCCGAGAAAATGGGAGTCAGCAGCATCACCTTGTCCACCAAATCTTATCAGGCCAAGGATTTTTACATCAAGCAAGGCTATGAAATCTACGCCAGTCTGGAAGATGTACCTCAAAAAGGTGTGACCAAATATCATTTCATCAAGCGACTGGGCTGAATTGTTTTTAGAAATAGAAGTCAAGTTGGCTTCTGTTTTTTAATATTCATTTGCATACATTCAGTATGTATGTTAAAATAAAATTTAAGAAAAGGAGAACAAATGATTACTAGTTTATATACAGTTTTAATGAGTGAAGATGTCCATCAATCAGCACAATTCTTTATTGATTTTTTCCAATTTCAGGAAACCTTTCGTTCAGATTGGTATATTAGTTTAAAGAATGTCGAGAGTGGTTTTGAGCTTGCTTTTATTGATAGCAAGCATGGGACAGTGCCACAAGCCTACCAGTCTAATGCGAGTGGCCTAATCATCAATATTGAAGTTGACAATGTAGATTGTCTTTATGAAAAATTGCATCAGCAAGAAGAAATGGAGTTCCTTCTTCCCATTAAGAGTGAAGATTTTGGTCAGCGCCATTTCATTGTGAAAGCGCCGGGTTCTGTTTTGGTTGATGTCATTCAAGTTATTCCACCTAGTGCTGAGTTTGCGGCAAATTATTTGGAGAGTGAAGATGAATAAAAAGCAGCAGGCTTCTCTAGAGACAAGCAAGAAAATATTAGCTATCGCTCGGAAACATTTTTCTTTAAAGGGTTATGCAGAAACTTCCTTGGAAGAAATTGTAGATGAGTTGGGAATGACAAGAGGCGCACTTTATCATCATTTCGGGAATAAGAAAACTTTATTTACCGCCGTACTAGCACAAATTCAGTCCGAACTGGGGTCTTATGTAGAAAAAAGTGCCTTGGAAGCACAGGATTCTTGGGAGCAGTTGGTGGAAGGCTGTGTTGCTTTTGTTCGTTTTGCGACCTTGACCGAAAATAAACGTATTCTCCTGCTTGATGGTCCCACTGTCGTTGAGTGGAAAGAGTGGCGTCGTCAGGACGAGGCTAATTCTTTCTTTCATTTGAGAGAGCAATTAGACATTTTAGCTAAAGAAGGGGAACTTATCTCTATTGATCTGGATATGGCGGCTCATATGATTTCAGGTGCCTTGAATGAATTGTCTCTTTTTCTGGCTGAGAAAGAGGGAGGAGCAGAAGTCAGAGAAGCAGTGAGAAGTCTGTTAAGGGGATTTAAAAATCATGGCGAAAAAGATTAAAGATTATTATGATTTGGTTTATGCGGAGGATTTGAGCCGTCGCCTGCAAGAAGTCACAGATAAATCTGATGCTCAGCATTTTATGTCTCTAGTTGAAAGCGAATTAGAGGCTTTGGAATTTGCTCAGCGTCAAGAGCTGCTGGCAAAGAGTATCAAAGAATGTTTGCCGCTTTCTTATGCTGATTCTCTGAAGGTTTTTGAGCAGATACTTGGTCCGGAGTTAGAGGGCAGCTTGGGGATGTTCTCAGAGGGTTACTGGTTGTGGCCGATTGGCAAATACGTAGAACTTTACGGAGGTCAGGAATTCGATTTGAGCGCCGCTTTCAGTAAGGAATTAACCAAGCGATTTACTGGAGAATTTTCTATGCGGCCCTTACTGGCTAATTTTCCTAAAGCTACGATGGATTTACTACTAGAGTGGAGTAAAGACGAGAATATGCGCGTCCGTAGATTAGCTAGCGAGTGTATGCGTATCCGATTGCCTTGGGCTAAGAAGCAGACTGTGGTCTTAAATCATTTTGATGAATTTAGCGCTATTTTAAGGAATCTAAAGGATGATGCGGATAAATCAATCCAAAAAAGCGTCGCGAATAATCTGAATGATTTATATAAAGAAGCTCCTGAAAAGTTTGAGTGTATTATTCAAGCTTGGCAGGAGGAAGAATTGAGTCCGAGCTGCGCTTGGATTATCAAGCATGCTTCTCGAACAAAAATAAAGCAGAAAAATAAGCTTTGCTAGTCTAGCAAAGCTTATTTTTTAGTTGTCTTCGTCTGGTGTAAGCACCATCGGAATGATAATCGGTTCGCGCTCGGTGCTTTCGTAGAGGAAAGGACGCAAGGCGTTGACGATAGCGCCGCTGACAGATTGGACGCTGGCGTCTTTATTCTTGAGTGCAATGCGAATGGCATTGAAGAGGATGCGCTGGCTTTGGCGAATGAGATCACCTGATTCGCGCATGTAGATAAAGCCACGGCTGAGAATATCTGGCCCGGCTAAGATCATCTGGGACTCGAAGTCAACCGTCGCGACAGCCAGAACCACACCGTCCTCTGACAGGTCTTTACGGTCGCGCAGGACTGCAGCTCCGATTTCACCAATACGGTTCCCATCAACATAAATATCCTGAGCGTTGAAGCTGCCAGCAATACGAGCTGAGTCAGCTGTCAGAGCCAGCACATCACCATTGCTCATGATGAAGATATTTTCTTTTGGTACTCCAGTATCAACGGCTAGACCTGCATGGACTTTTTGCATACGGTATTCACCATGGACTGGCATGAAATATTTAGGCTTGATCAAGCGGAGCATGAGTTTCTGCTCTTGTTGGCCACCGTGTCCAGAGGTGTGGATGTTGTTGATTTTACCGTGAATGACTTCTACACCAGCCTCGGAAATGATGTTAATCAGCTTGTTAACACTGGTCGTATTACCAGGGATAGGACTGGATGAGAAGATAACTGTATCTCCTGGCTGCAGCTGAACTTGGCGGTGGGTACCATTGGCAATCCGAGACAGGGCTGCCATCGGCTCACCCTGACTTCCGGTACACATAATCAGCACTTCGCCAGCTGGATAGTCCTTGAGTTCATTTGGCTCGATGAAGGTATCTTTGGGAACCTTGATATAGCCCAGCTCAATCCCGTTGACAATAGCCTTTTCCATAGAGCGGCCAAAGACCGCAATCTTACGTCCAGTCTTGACAGCAGCCTCAGCAGCTTGCTGGAGGCGGAAGATGTTTGAAGCAAAGGAAGCGAAAATAATCCGTCCATGAATGCCTTCGATGATCTTCATGATAGACTGTCCGACCACTTTTTCGGAATTGGTAAAGGTCGGAACTTCAGCATTGGTCGAGTCAGATAGGAGACAGAGCACACCTTCCTCGCCCAGAGCAGCCATACGGTGCAGGTCGGCCGGCTCACCGACTGGTGTAAAGTCAAATTTGAAGTCACCGGTACAGACAATCTTACCTTGCGGCGTATGGATGACAATTCCCAAGGGCTCTGGAATAGAGTGGGTTGTGCGGAAGAAGGTCGCCTTCAGATTTTTAAAGGTCAGTTCTGTATTTTGATTGATTTCATAGAGCTTAGCGTCACGCAAAAGTCCATGCTCTTCTAGCTTGCCGCGAATGAGGGCCAGGGCCAGAGGGCCAGCATAGATAGGAACATTGGCTTGCTTGAGCAGGAAAGGAATGCCGCCGATATGGTCCTCGTGCCCGTGGGTGATGAGGACAGCTTTTACGCGGTCGATATTTTCTACAATATAGGAGTAGTCGGGGATAACATAGTCGATACCCAAGAGGTCATCTTCGGGAAATTTAATCCCAGCATCAACAATGATAATCTCATCTTGATACTCAATTCCGTAAGTGTTTTTACCGATTTCGCCCAGACCACCGATGGCGAAAACACCAACTTCTTCTTTCTTTAAGTTATATGCCATAGGTTACAACTCCGTCAATTCGAAGGCGCCTGACTCTTTTTCGTATTCCAAATGTTTGTCAGACAAGAGCTCGATAAATTCGATATTGTAAGGAGTATTTTCTTCGACTAATTTGCGAGCTTTGATGCGGCCTTCTAATTCATCGATTGCTTCTATATCTAAGTAGAGGGCACGTGTTTGTTCACGGCGTGGGCTGCGTTCTTTTGTTTCTTGATAAAAAACTTTGTAAATCATTTTGTTTCCTTCCATTTTTCACGATCAAGCTACAGAAAACGACAGCTAATCAGCTGTTTTGTTTTATTCAGTTTTATGAGTAGTAGATTGACCTTGATTCGATATAATTCTAACCAATTATATCATAAAAGCAGTTTTTAGTAAAAGACATAGCCGAGAAAATTTTGTCGAGACTTTCAGAAAAGCTTTTAAGAGCTAATCTGGATAATCAAATGACTGCCTCTCTCTACCCTTGTCGCTCCTTTTATAGTATAATAAGAAGCAAACACTCGAGTAAGGAAGAACATGATGAAAATTTTAGCGATGGATACGTCAAATAAGGCTCTGTCTCTAGCAATTTTAGAGAATGAGGATACCTTGGGGCAGGTGACGCTCAATATCAAGAAAAATCATAGCATTACCCTTATGCCGGCTATCGATTTTCTGATGAATAGTCTGGATTTGAAGCCGGCCGATTTGGATCGGATCGTGGTGGCGCAGGGGCCAGGCAGCTACACAGGTCTGAGAATTGCGGTGGCGACAGCCAAGACTCTGGCTCATACCCTCAAGATTGAGCTGGTCGGTGTGTCTAGTCTGCTGGCTTTAGTTCCAGAGCAGGTGGAAGGCTTGGTCATTCCCATCATGGATGCCCGCCGCAATAATGTCTATGCTGGTTTTTATCAGTCTGGTCAGGCTGTACGGCCGGAAGCTCATCTGCCTTTGGCAGAGGTTTTGGAAATGGCCGGCGCTGCTAATCAGCCAGTTACTTTTGTCGGAGAGACAGCAGCTTTTGTAGAGCAGATCAAGGCGGCTCTTCCTCAGTCTGCCATTCAGCCGACCTTACCAGACGCGGCAGCTATTGGTCGTCTCGGTTTAGACTTGTCAGCCCAGTCCATTCATGATTTTGTTCCTAACTATCTCAAGCGGGTAGAAGCTGAGGAAAATTGGCTCAAGACCCATCAGGAATCCAGCGATTCTTACATTCAGCGCCTATGATTAAGTTGAGAAAATGGAGCGCCAGCTCGGATGTGGACACGGCAGTTTTGGCAGAAGAGCTTGAACAGCTCTTACTTGCAGTCTATGAGGTCAGCCCTTGGACGGCGGATCAAGTGGCAGAGGTTCTGCGCTCGGATGTGAATAGTTGTGCGCTAGCAGAAGATGGAAGTCAACTTGTCGGCTTTTTAGTCTGGCAGGAGACAGACTTTGAAGCGGAAGTCCTGCAGATTGCTGTATTGCCTAGCTATCAGGGACAGAAAATCGCGACAGCCTTGTTTGACTTTTTGCCAGCAGACAAAGAAATTTTCCTCGAAGTGAGGGAGTCCAACAAGCCAGCTCTGCTATTTTACAAAAAAGAAAAATTTAAAGAAATCGCGCGGCGGAAGGCCTACTACCATGCGCCGGTGGAAGATGCGATTGTCATGAAAAGAGAGATCCATGAAAGATAGATATATTTTAGCTTTTGAGACATCTTGCGATGAGACCAGTGTGGCGGTTCTGAAGAATGAGACGGAGCTTTTGAGCAATGTTATTGCCAGCCAGATTGAGAGCCACAAGCGTTTTGGTGGAGTGGTACCGGAAGTGGCCAGCCGTCACCATGTGGAGGTCATTACGGTTTGCATTGAGGAGGCCTTGGCAGAAGCGGGGATTAGTGAGGAGCAAGTTACAGCGGTGGCCGTTACCTACGGTCCTGGTCTGGTTGGGGCGCTTCTGGTCGGCTTGGCAGCGGCCAAGTCCTTTGCTTGGGCTCACGATATTCCCTTGATTCCGGTCAATCATATGGCTGGGCACCTGATGGCAGCCCAGAGCGTGGAACCCTTGGAGTTTCCCTTGCTGGCTCTTTTGGTCAGTGGCGGTCATACTGAGCTGGTCTATGTCAGTCAAGCTGGTGACTATAAGATTGTGGGGGAAACTCGCGATGATGCGGTCGGTGAAGCCTATGATAAGGTCGGTCGCGTTATGGGGCTGACCTATCCAGCAGGCCGAGAGATTGATCAGCTGGCTCATGAAGGACAGGATATTTATGATTTTCCGCGGGCTATGATCAAGGAAGACAATCTGGAATTTTCTTTTTCCGGTCTCAAGTCAGCCTTTATTAACCTGCACCACAATGCCCAGCAAAAAGGAGAAGCCTTGTCTAATCAAGACCTGTCGGCTAGTTTTCAGGCTGCGGTCATGGATATTCTCATGGCCAAGACTAAAAAAGCGCTGGAAAAATATCCGGTCAAGACTCTGGTCGTGGCGGGAGGCGTTGCGGCCAATCAAGGCCTGAGAGAGCGCTTGGCAGCTGAGATTCAGGATGTCAAGGTGATTATTCCGCCTCTGCGCCTCTGCGGAGACAATGCTGGTATGATTGCCTATGCCAGCGTCAGTGAGTGGAATAAGGAGAATTTTGCCAGTTTGGATCTCAATGCTAAGCCGAGTCTGGCTTTTGAAACGATGGAGTAAAGGAGAAGAATGCGCGGGCAGACATTTAAACAAGGGGCACAAGCTGCAGTGCCAACGGCACTGGGCTATATTGGGATTGGTCTAGCTTGCGGCATCATGGCAGCGCCTTATATGAATCCCTTGGAGATGGGGCTGATGAGTATTCTGGTTTATGCCGGCAGTGCCCAGTTTGCCATGATTGGCTTATTTGGCCAGCAGGCGCCGGTTTTGGCCATTGCACTGACTGTCTTTTTGATCAATCTGCGTTTCTTCTTGCTAGGGCTGCATGCCTCTAGCATTTTTAGAGACTTCAGCATGAAGCAAAATATCGCGATAGGAAGTCTCCTTACCGATGAGTCCTACGGTGTTTTGATGGGAGAGCAGATTCACTCGAAGGTGATTTTGCCACAGTGGATGCATGGGAATAATCTGCTGAGCTATGGTGCTTGGTTCCTTGGAACGGTGCTGGGAACGATTTTAGGTGGCCTCTTGCCCAATCCTGAAAGCTTTGGTCTAGATTTTGCTTTGGTTGCAATGTTTATTGGAATTTTTTCTTCTCAGTTTACAATCATGCTGCGACGGGTCAAGATAAAGAAGCTCTTTTTGGTCTTAGGTGTGGTGGGCCTTGCCTACTTGATCCTGACTATGCTGCTTCAAAATTCGCTGGCGGTGCTTTTTGCAACCTTACTAGGCTGTACAGTGGGGGTGATTTTAGATGATAAGTAAGTATATTTTGCTGGCTATTCTTTTATCAGCCCTAGTCACTTGGCTGCCGCGGGTTTTGCCCTTTATCCTAGTCAAGTACAAGGGACTTCCGCCTATTGTTGAGCGCTTTCTGAAATTTTTGCCAGTGTCTATTATCTTTGCCTTGATTTTGTCCAGCGTTACTAGTGCCCAGTCTGGGCATCTCCCTAACTTTAAATGGCTGGATTTGCTGGCTGTTTTTCCGACGACTTATGTGGCTTTCAGGTATCGAAATCTGATTGCGACCGTTATTTTCGGTGTCGTTTTGGTTGCCCTCTTACGTCTTGCTTTTTAGCGGCTACTTTATTAGAGGAAAAGTTTTAAGAAAGTAGATTTACTAAAATATTTCAAAAAGGTTACAAAATATTACAAAAACTCTTGATTTTTGTAATATAAAGGGCTATAATAATGGCAGAAAATAGAAAAGAGGTCATTGTGATGGCTAAATCGTCCTTATCCAAGTGGATTTATTCTTCTTTACTTCTGTCTTTATCTCTGTCCTTGGCTGCCTGTGGTTCACCGAAAACTGAAGCAGCAAAGACTTCCTCAAGTGCCAAGGCCAGCCAAACGACGAGCACTAGTAGCTCAACCAAGGCTTCTTCAAGTCAAGCTTCCTCCAGTCAAGTTGTAGCAAGCCAAGATTCATCTTCTGCTAAGGAGGAAGTGCCAAGCTCTAGTCAAGCAAGTACAGCTGATTCAAGTCAGGTAAGCGCACCAAAGCCGAGTGGCGCTGACTCTCAAACAGAGGACACCCTTATTCCAGGAGCCTTAGTCGGCGTCTGGCAAGGAAGCAGTCCTCAATCCGACTCCGTAACCTTGACCGTAAGTTCAGACGGTAGCCTGCGTGCACAAGCCAATTTTGGCAGCTTCGAAGATATGAATGATGTCAAAGCTGTAGCAAGAGCCGTTAAAGTTAGCCAAAATCTTTATCGCTGGGAGCTAATTTCCGGTGATTATCGGGCCTTACTACCAGGGATAACAGGGCTTGGCGGCGTTGGAAGGGCAGAAGCAGGCTTTATCCTAGAAAATGGCCAATACACATCTGTTTTATTTACCGGGCCTGTTGATCAGCCTATGGATTACTCTAACTATCATGCTTTTGGCTTTTCTTTGACCAAAAAATAATCAAGATAACTCCCTCATGCTTTATCAGGGAGTTCATTTTTTTATAAAAAAACTTGACTCTACCCTAAGGTCAGGGCTTATACTATAGTGGTAAGGAGGTCTATCATGTACCATATCAAAGAAGCTGCGCAGCTTTCGGGAGTCTCTGTCAAAACCCTGCATCATTACGACAAAATCGGACTTTTAGTTCCCGCCAAATCAGAAAATGGCTATCGGACATACAGCCAAGCTGATTTAGAGCGGCTGCAGGTCATCCTTTACTATAAGTATTTGGGCTTTTCTTTAGAGAAAATAGCAGAGCTGCTGAGCCAGGACGATCAGGCTTTATTGCCGCATCTGGTGAGGCAGTTGGAGTATTTGCAGCAGGAAAGAGACCGCTTGGATACCTTGATTTCCACCTTGCAAAAAACCATCCAAGAGGAAAAAGGAGAAAGAAAGATGACAATGAAAGAAAAATTCGCAGGCTTTACCTACGAAGACAATCAAAAATACCACCAAGAAGCTGTAGAAGAATACGGTCAAGAAGTCATGTCAGAAGCACTGGCTCGTCAAAATGGACGGGAAGAAGAATCTGCCGCAGTCTTCAATCAAGTTTTTCAAAGTCTGGCAGAGAATATGCAGCAAGGCTTGCCAGTTGAGGCAGCAGAAAATCAAGAGCAGGCAGCGCAACTCTTGCAAGCCATCCGTATTTATGGATTTGATTGCTCTATTGAAGTCTTCGGTCATATCGGTAAAGGCTATGTCTATAACCCAGAGTTTAAGGAAAATATCGACAAATTTGGTCCAGGCACAGCTCAGTACACATCAGATGTCATTGCAGCTTACGTTCGGACAAATGCAGAATAAAAGAGGCTGGGACAAAAGTCCTAGCCTCTCAATTGTTTTTGGATTGTCGAGCAAGACGCAGTGGTTGAGTGGGCTCTACTACGCTGATTTCATCAGCTTTTACAGCCCTACTCAACTGTGCGGAGGTGAGACTACGAAATCGAATTCTAACGAATTACCGATTTCTGTCCCACTCTCATTTTTTACTTTAAGTCATAAATCCAGTCGTCGCCATCTTTATAGTAAAAGAATTCACTTAAATCGTCTTCTAAAAAAACACGCAGCATATCAGACATATCCTCAGTTGCAAGTTTCAGATGAGAGAGATTTTCCAAATCTTCCCACCAAACCTTTCCTTCATCTGAGGATTGCAGCACGCCGGAATAGTGCTTTGTCTTGTAGAGCAGGACGACATAACGGTAATCCTTATCATCATACCAATCCTTGATGCCACAAAGTTGGGGTTTGGATATGGTCAGTCCAGTTTCTTCTTTGACTTCTCTGATAACTGCCTCGGTAAAAGATTCCCCGCGTTCTACATGCCCACCGGGAAAGGTAATACCGGGCCAGTCGGGACTAACTCGGTCTTGGACCAGAACTTTTTCTCCGTCATAAATCATACACATGTTGACGAATTCGACTGTTTCGCATCTGTTCATCTTGTTCTCCTATTTTGTTAGTAACTTTTCCACTACGTTTAACTTTCGCATGGTCAGATCCACGCCAAACAGCTTTTCAAGATAGTTAGTATTGAGCTTTTTTCGTTTTGCAGTTCTAGGGAGATAGAGGTAGAGACAGTGATCGCCTACACAAATTTCTTCCTCACCGTAGTCAGCTTTCAATTTTTCTAATGGCAGACTTTGGATAAATCCCTGATAAAGAATCACATGTACACGATCATGAAGATAGTCTTCTTTAAATGGATTCTCATGAACAATCTTTTCAAAATCGTTCTTATTCTTGATAACCATTTTTAAGTCGGCCCCAATTTTTTCCTTTATCAGAGTATGAACACGTTCTCGTATTGTTTCTAAATCTAAGTCACTTTCAAGAATGATATTCCCACTTTGAATATAGGTTCGAACGTGTTGAAAACCAGCTTCTGTCAAAATATCTACCAAATAAGACATTTTCGGGATAGCATTTTTTCCATTAGGAGTAACGCCTCTTAGTAAAATAATATGTTCCAAAGGACTTCCTTTCTTATTTGGTACTTATTGGATTTGAGCCTGCCACCCAGCCAGTACAGAGGGCAGAAGTGATGTTAAAGCCACCTGTGTGGGCATTGATGTCTAAAACTTCCCCAGCAAAGTGGAGACCAGGTACTAGCTTACTTTCAAGGGTTTTAGGATTGATTTCCTTGAGGCTGATACCACCCTTGGTTACAAAGGACTTGGCAAGAGACATTTTGCCAGTGACAGGGATGGGCAGTTCTTTGATTTGTTTGATCAGAGCCTCTTTTTCACTGAGATTGAGTTGTTTGACTTTTTCAGGATATCCTTGAACAAAAAATTCTGCCAAGCGTTCTGGCAACAAGGTTTTTAAAGCATTTTTTAGGGATTTTTCTCGATGTTCTTCTAAAAAGTCTGCCAAATCCTGCTGACTCATCTGAGGCAAGACATCTAGATAGATGGTCTCGCCGCCCTTGACAAAGCTGGACATGCGTAGGGCAGCAGGACCAGATAAACCAAAGTGGGTAAAGAGCAGGTCATGGGTGATGACATGCTTTCCATAGCTGAGGGTCACATCGTCCAGCGAAATCCCCTGAAGCGCTTTGTGAGGAAAGTCAGTCAGAAGTGGACTTTCGGCTGCTTCCAAGTCGGTCACAGTGTGCTTAAAGTGTCGGGCAATATCATGGCCAAAACCAGTCGAGCCAGTTGAAGGGTAGGACTTGCCGCCAGTTGTCACAATCAATTTCTGGCAGGTCCAAGTCTGGTCGCTGGATCTGACAGTGAAAAGCTCATCAGATTTTTTGACGGAGACGATTTCAGTATTGGTGATGACAGTGCCACCCAACTCTGCAATTTTATTTTCCAAAGCTTCGATAATGGTACGGGACTTGTCTGTCGCTGGGAAAACACGGCCATGGTCCTCAACCTTGAGTTTGACACCGTTCTCTGTAAAGAAGTTGATGATATCATGGTTGTCAAACTGGGAAAAGACGCTGTAAAGAAAGCGCCCGTTGCCAGGAATGCCGGCCATGAGGTCATCCAAGTTTCCATTGTTGGTGACATTGCAGCGCCCGCCGCCTGTACCCGCTAGTTTCTTGCCCAGTCGTTTATTTTTCTCGAGAAGCAGGGTCTTCTGTCCGTAGAAAGAACTGGAAATAGCAGCCATCATGCCAGCCGGTCCTCCGCCGATGATGATTGTATCGAAATGGTTCATATATTTTTTCCTTTCGTGAAATAGGAATTTTATGTGCTAGCTAATCTTGTGCAAGGTGATTTGGCCTTCTCGGCTATACAGTGGACATGCTCTGGACAGCTTTTCTGTCAGTCCTTCAGCTAGCATCTTGGTAGAAGATTGATCGGATTTCAGGCTCATTTTTACGGAAGATCTTTTCCAGAGGCCAAGTAGATTTCGTACCATTCTTTTCTAGTCAGTTCAATATCTGCTGCCTTGGCTGATTCGATGATGCGGCTAGTCTTGGTCGTGCCGATGACTGCCTGCATCTGGGCTGGATAGCGTAGTACCCAAGCAATAGCTACTGCGGATGGTGATATTTGGTATTTGTCGGCCAGTCGGTTCAGGACGGCATTGAGTTTGGGGTATTTATCCGAACTGACAAAAACGCCTTCGAAATAGCCATGCTGGAGGACAGACCAAGCCTGAATCACGACATCGTTGAGGCGGCAGTATTCGAAAATACTACCGTCACGCATATTTGCGGCTGTTCCCTCCATGTTGACGTGGAAGCTGGACTCAAAAGCAGGTGAAAAAGCTGCGCTCAATTGGAGCTGATTTGCCACCAAAGGCTGCTTGACTTCTTTTTTGAGAAGTTCCATCATCATAGGATTCTGGTTGGACACTCCAAAATCAAGGACCTTTCCTTGAGATTTGAGCAGATCAAAAGCTTCAGCGATTTCACTGGGCTCCATTAGGGCATCTGGTCGATGCAAAAGCAGAGAGTCCAGATGGTCCACGCCTAAGCGCTGTAAAATACCGTCTGTTGCCTCTAGGATATAGTCTTTGGAAAAGTCAAAGTAGGTAAATTCTTCTACGCGGATTCCCACTTTGGACTGGATCCACATTTTAGCCCGTAGGTCAGGTCGATTTTTGAGCACTTGTCCCAAAATTTCTTCGCACTTGCCTCCACCGTAGATATCGGCTAAGTCAAAAGCATTGATTCCGATTGACAAGGCTGTTTCGACCAGTTCTTCCACCTCTTTGGGTGTCATTTGGGCAATTCGCATCAGCCCTATGATAATCTGGGAAATTTCTCTCTTGCTTTCTCCGAATTCAAGATATTTCATAAGCTCTTCTCCTCGTGTCATCTTAATCCCAGTATAAGCTAAACCTGCTCTAAAGTCAAAAAGCGACTAGCTAGATCGAGCCTTGGAGCAAATGTGTAGAAAATCCTCATTTTGGCTAATGAAATTTGGCTGACTTTGTTGGAAAATTAGAAGATTTGACAAAAACTTGGCTTCCTGATAGAATAAGAATGTCTTAAAGACAAATAACTTCTTCTTGGTTGCAGGAATTGCCAAGCCTGCCACTCGGATGAAGCGTAAAGAAAAGGAGCTTATCATGGCAATCTCAAAAGAGAAAAAAAATGAAATCATTGCACAATATGCACGTC
>ERZ773027.1076-NODE-1076-length-15418-cov-3.167480_pt1 | contig 15418 bp, 9 predicted proteins | sample MGYA00511032_ERZ773027 | MGnify/ENA primary metagenome ERZ773027 (study PRJEB29015, sample SAMEA2738138) | human oral metagenome | biome: human oral; feature: human-associated habitat; material: saliva | place: China | collected 2190 ... | reverse complement strand
ACTCACGGCCACGGCTCCCGTCGCCGAAGCGGCGAGCAAGGCCAGCGTGCGCAGTACAAAGGTCGAGGGTTCGATGCGCAGGAAGAGATTGAAGCCGTCGGCCACGCACCAGGCGAGTAGCGCCAGCGGCAACCACCAGCCCCAGCCCTCACCACGGCGCGCTTTCGGGAGCAAGCGCTCAATGCACCACGCCACTCCGGTGAGCACGAGCGCCAACAGCGTGCCGCCGACCCAACGGTTGAGGAAGGCCAACAAAACGTAGCGCGCCGCCCAGAGGACATAGGCGCCGGGCAAGCGCAAGACGTAGAACATCGGTTGGCGCTCGGCACAAACATAGTTTTCGTCGGCGATGTGGCGGAACACGTCGCCGTAGACCCAAGTGGCAAAGATCCACAAAAGCACAAACCCCACGGCATAGTAGAGGGCGGTTGCTCCTTTGCGACGGGGAGAAGCCACGGCATGGGTAGCTGGGGCCGGGTGAATATTTTTTTGTTTCATTTTGTAGGTTTGAATCCGCCCGCGGCGCTCTCTCCGCAAAGATAGGGCGTGCGCGTGCAAACTTATGTGGCAAATATACAATAAATGAGCGGAACGACCAATTTTCATCGGAGCGAAAATCCACCCTCGCCACAGTGCAGCCGCGTGTTGTGCATTTTATCCACACTCTCTCCGTTTTTTCGGCCGCCGTCGACAGCCGTCACCCAAAACCTGTGGACTTTCGCGCAAAAGGCGTGGGCTTTTGCACGAAACCTCCCTTGTTTTTCGAAAAAGTGCGCAGCTTTTCTCGGAGAGATGCTTTGAGCGCGTGAAAAGTGGTGGAGACAGAGCCTAAAACCGCTCATTTACAAAGAAATACGCATCTCTACCGCCCTACTCTTTCCTTCGGCCGCTCGGCCTCACACAAGTTGGTAGCGCAACCCGTCGGCGCGCGCACTTAACCCCACGCGCAGCAACGAGCAGGAGGGAGTTTGGGCCGCGTTCGTACCTCAACCCGCAGAAGAAAGAGCGCATTTTCACATTGACAATCAGGACTTTTCCGTAAAACCCGAACCGATCGGCAAGAAAATGGAACCCAATTTGCTGACCTGCGCGAGAGAGTGGACGAGAAGGGAGCACAAGCCCCTCATTGTCCGCCCCCTCCTTCGGATCATCCGACGTAAAAGCGAGCGTTTCTCATTGAGCAGTTTTGCCAATCACTCGCACTGCAATCCGTGAACAGCACAGAAGTAATCAGGCGTTACGCAGAAACAAGAAGAAAGAGGTGGTATCTTTATACAAGCTCCGATTGCATAACTGAAAATCAGCCCCAAACCGCCCAAAACTCCCGAACGACACATCGGAACGCCGCCCAAAAAACGCAGCGATTTCAACGAAAGCAGAAAAGATTGTTCGATTTCTCTGTTTTCATACCTTTGACTAAAACAAAAACTCTATCTTTGCAGTCAAGAAATCAGCAAACATTCATTCACTTATGAGAAAACTATATATTTTCCTCATCGCTTTGGCGCTGGGTACGCAGGTTTCCACGGCTTCGACGGCCGCTGATGAAGGCGCGCTCACGCTCGACAGCTGCCGACAGCTGGCTTTGCGCCATAACAAGACGTTGCAGATGTCGCAACTCGGCATCGACAAGGCGCGAGAAGTGCATGCCGCGGCGCGCACCAACTATCTTCCGAAAATATCGGGCGTGGCCGCCTATGCCCACACGGGCGACGAACTCTCGCTCCTCTCGACCGATCAGAAAAATGCCTTGGGCAGCCTCGGTTCGCAGTTGGTGGGCCATCTTTCGCCCGAGATGATGCAGCGCATTGGGCAGTTCGTGGCCGCTCATCCCGACCTCGCTCCGCTGGTGCAGCGCGCACAGCAGTCGACCGACGCCTTGCGTCAGGGCCTCAACGAGACGGGCAGCAAACTGGCGCGCAATTTCGAAACCGACACGCGCAATGTGGCCGTCGGTGCGGTGCTCTTCACCCAACCGCTCTACATGGGCGGAAAGATTCGCGCTTACGACCGCATCACGGGCTACGCCGAAGCCTTGGCCGGCGAGAAACTGCGCGCCGACCGCCAAGAGGTGGTGCTCAGTGTGGACAAAGCCTACTGGCAGGTGGTGAGTCTGACACACAAGGCGCGATTGGCTACGGCCTACCGCGACATGCTGCAGCATTTGGACAGTGATGTGCAGAAAATGGTGAAAGAAGGCGTCGCCACCCGCTCCAATGCACTCGCCGTGAGCGTGGAACTGAACAAAGCCGAGATGACGCTGACGCGCGCCGAAGACGGTTTGACGCTCTCGCGCATGCTCTTGGCGCAACTTTGCGGGCTGCCGCTCGACGCCCCCGTGCACCTCGCCGACGAACAGCTCACCGATTTGCCCGCTTCCACCGCCGGCGTGAAGGCCGATGTGGCCACGGCCATGGGAGCGCGCCCCGAACTGCGACAACTCGACTTGGCGCAGTCGATCTACGGCGAGAAGGTGAAAATAGAGCGCGCCGCCTTCCTCCCCACCCTCGCCTTGACGGGCGGATATGGCATGACCTATCCAAGTATGTTCAACGGCTTCGAGAAAAAGCTGAAGGGTACTTGGAGTGTCGGTCTCTTGCTGAAAGTCCCCATCTGGGAATGGGGCGAAGGCAAGCACAAAGTGGCGGCCGCCAAGGCCGATGCGGCGGTGGCCGGCCTGCAACTGCAAGAGGCGCGCGAGAAAATCACGTTGCAAGTGAACCAAACGGCGCTGGCCGTGAACCAAGCAGTGAAAAAACTCGGCCTCACCGAGAAAAGCCAAAGCCGCGCGGAAGAGAATCTGCGCATGGCGCGTGTGGGTTTCAAGGAGGGCGTGGTGACGACCTCCGACTTGCTGGCGGCACAAACCGCTTGGTTGGCCGCACAAAGCGACAAGATCGACGCGCAAATTGACATCATGATCACCCGCGCCATCTACGAAAAAGCCCTCGGCCGCTAACATTCATTCTGCGTTCCCGCCACTCGCCCATCGCCCCACAGCCCGGCGACAGTGGAACACCCATATCTCCATAAATCCTCCCCATTTGCTGTAGAACAGCAGCATCCCGAAACAATGAAGAAACAAGCTCCCAACTATATCCCCGCGATCCTGCTCATTGTGGCAGTAATCGTCATCACCGCCATCTGCGGTTTCTATGCGCTGCGTCCCCAGCCCGAAGTGATTCAAGGGCAAACGGAAGTGACGGAATACCGCGTGTCGAGCAAAGTGCCCGGCCGCGTGAAGCGCATTCTGGTCGAAGAGGGTCAACGCGTGAAGGCCGGCGACGTGCTGGCCATTCTCGAAGCCCCCGAAGTGAACGCCAAACTCACCCAAGCCGTGGCGGCCGAAGATGCAGCCGCCGCACAGAGCCGCAAAGCCGACAAGGGCGCACGCGAAGAGCAAAAACGCGGCGCTTACGAGATGTGGCAGAAGGCCAAAGCCGGTCGCGAAGTGATGGAAAAGAGTTATGCACGCGTGAAACGCCTCTATGATGAAGGCGTGGTGACGGCGCAGAAGCTCGATGAGGCCACGGCGCAACGCGATGCGGCGATTGCGACGGAACGTGCCGCCAAATCGCAATACGACATGGCGATGAACGGTGCACAGGTGGAAGCCCGCCAAGCCGCTGCCGCCCTCACGGCACGTGCCGGCGGTGCCATCAAGGAAGTGAAGAGCTATCTGAAAGAAACGGTGCTCGTGGCCGCCCTCGACGGCGAGGTGACGGACATCTTCCCCACGGTCGGCGAATTGGTGGGCACCGGTGCGCCGATTATGAACGTGGCGATCATGGATAGCATGTGGGCCTCGTTCAATGTACGCGAAGACAAACTCGACTCGCTCCGCGTCGGTCGCGAAGTGGAGGGCTTCATCCCGGCACTCGGCGACAAAGCGGTGAAACTGCGCATCACGAACCTCAAAGACGTGGGCACTTATGCCGTTTGGCGCGCTTCGAAGTCGACGGGACAGTATGATTTGAAGACCTTCCGCGTGAAGGCCAAGCCGGTACAGGCCGTCAAAGGACTGCGTCCCGGCATGACGGTGGTGCTGCGCTGATGCGCGACAACAAGGGCGCACATTAAACCCAAAGTACGCGCCCGTAGGTTTTCCTCTCACGACGACAAACGATGAAAAAAGTTTTTTTGCGCGAGTTGCGACGCATCTGCACCCGTCCGATCTACCTTTTCTGTATGATCGTGGTGCCGCTGTTTTGCACCTGGCTGCTCACTTCCCTGATGGACGAAGGTTTGCCCTCGGAAATGCCGGTGGGTATGGTCGACATGGATAACAGCGTGACCACTCGTTCGCTGGCTTCGAACCTCGATGCCTTCCAAAACACGCGCATCGTGGAGCGCTATGCTTCGCCCGCCGAGGCCACCGCGGCCATGCGACGCGGCGAAATCTATGCTTTCTATTATGTTCCCGAGGGCACGACGCGCAAACTCCTGCGCCAGGAGGCGCCGAAGGTGTCGTTCTACACGAACAACGCCTATCTGATGGCCGGTTCGCTCCTCTACAAGGACATGCGCACGATGAGTGAGCTGATGGGTGGCGCGGCCGCCCGCTCGGTGCTCTTCGCCAAAGGCGCGACCAACGGACAGGCCATGGCGTTTCTGCAACCGATTGTGATCGATGCGCATGCCATCGGCAACCCCGTACTCAATTATAATATATACCTCTCGAACGTCCTGCTGCCGGGCATGCTTTCGCTGATGATCTTCTTCATCACGGTGTTCTCCATCGGACAAGAGATCAAAGAAGGCGGCGGCCGCGCGCTCCTGATTCTCTCGAACGGCTCGCCTTTCAAAGCGCTGTACGCCAAACTCGCGGCCCAGTTCGTGATCTTCGCTCTCGTAGGGGTCTGCATCGGGCTGTATCTCTACGGCGTGCTGAAATTTCCTTGCCACTGCGGTATTCCGACCATGTTGATATTGTTGGTTTTGATGGTATTGGCTTCTCAAGGTTTGGGGGTTCTGATGATTTCCGCCCTGCCCAATCCTCGTTTGGGGCTGAGTTTCGCCTCGTTGTGGGGCGTGATCTCGTTCAGCATCTGCGGCATGTCGTTCCCGGCCATGGCCATGTATCCCGTGTTGCACGGACTGTCGTACCTCTTCCCGCTGCGCTACTATTATCTGCTCTATGTGCACTGCGCGCTCGACGGCTTCTCGCTCACCGCAGCAGCTCCTTTGGTGGGTGCGCTGGTGGTTTTCGCCCTGCTGCCGCTACTCTTCGTGGGACGTTTCCGCCACATCATGGAGCGAACGGCCTATGTACCCTAAAAAGTCAGAGACATGAACAAAGCATTCAGACACGCGCTGCGTGATATATTTGGCGACGGCGCCTTGATCATCTTCATGGTCATCGTGCCGATTGTCTACCCCATTGTCTACGCCCTGATCTACAACACGGAAGCGGTGCACGAAGTGCCGGTGGTCGTGGTGGACAAAGCGGGCAATGCGACTTCGCGCGACTTTTTGAACCGCCTCGATGCCTCGCCCGACGTGCACATCGCCGCACACGCCACCTCGCTCGAAGCCGCCAAGTCCACAGTGGCGCGCCGCGAAGCCTATGGTGTGGTCTACATCCCCGAAGATTTCGCCCAGAAGTTGGCACGGATGGAGCAAACGCGCGTGAGCGTCTACTGCGACATGAGCGGTATGCTCTATTATAAGGCCATTCTCGCCTCGGCCACCGACGTGTCGTTGGAAATGAACGCGCGCATCAAGATACAACGCGCCGGCAACACGACCGACCGACAAGACGAACTCACGGCGCACCCCTTGGAATATGAGCACATCGCGCTCTTCAATCCGCAAAGCGGTTTCGCCTCCTTCCTCCTCCCGGCGGTGTTGATTCTCATCATTCAGCAAACGATGATTCTCGGTGTGGGCATGGAAGCCGGCACACGCCGCGAACGCATGGAACAGACGCACCGCTTCCCCTCGGCCGACGACTTCACGCTCGATGCCCACGCGGAACTCGCCGCATCGGAGGAGCGCCACCGCCTCACTCGCGCCGAACGCTTGAAACAATGGTTCCACCCGCGACGCACACGCTTGCGCCACGCCTCGCGACGCGCTTTGCGCAACCTACTTGGGCGCGCAGCGGCGTTCTTCGTCATCTACATTCCCGTCACGGCCTACGAACTGGGCGTGGTGCCGCATTTGTTCCACTTCCCGCAAGTGGGTCATGCGCTCGACATCGCGCTTTTCGCCCTGCCCTTCCTGCTGGCTTGCGTGTTCTTCGCCATCTCCATCAGCGCCATACCGAAGAGTCGCGAAAGCATCATCTTGATCGCCGTATTCACCTCCATTCCGATGCTGTTCCTCAGCGGGGTGAGCTGGCCGGGCTCGGCCATTCCTTGGTATTGGAAGACTTTGGCCCACTTGATCCCCTCGACCTTCGGTGTCAACGGTTTTGTGCGCCTCAACACGATGGGAGCTTCGCTGGCCGATGTGCAAACCGAATACTTCGCCCTGTGGATTCACGTGGTGGTCTACGGCATTTTGGCTTGGTGGGTGACGCGCAAAAACGAAGTGCGCAAGATTCAACTCCGCCACTACACGCCTTCGCCCACCGTCTGAGCAGCGGGACACCGCTGTGCCCTTCTGCACTCAGCTGTTCCTCTTCGCTTCAGCAGTTCTCCTCCTCTTTCCGCAGTAGTCCCTCCGCATTTTCCCCTCCTGCGCCGCGGCGCACCGGCCACCTCACAGCGCGCCACAAACACCGCGGACAAGTTGAACTCCTGTAACCCACATTCACACCAACGACCTCTACTCCCACAAACCCAAAGAGAGCGCTCTCCGCAATGGAGAGCGCTCTTTTTATATAGAAGAGGTATAGGATCAAACCTTAAGGGGAAAAGTGGGGCGAAACACGGCACGACTTCAAGCAAAAGCAATGCCGTGAATCGCCTTTCGGACTTTAGCGAAGCGACTTCTTACCGTCGGCGCCCACCACGATACCACGTGTGTTCTCGTTGGCGCGACGACCTTGGAGGTCGAACTGACGAACCTCAGCCTGCGTGCGGCCTTCCGCCTTCTTCACGGCAGTGAGTTTGTCGGTTTCTTCGAGCATCCAGTAAGAAGCACCGCTGTCGATGTTCCAAGGCACGAGCTTCTTTTCACGCGCCAAGTGAACCGCCTTGCGACCGCTGAAGTTCACACCCGAAAGCGACGTGCGACCGTCGGGACGCGTGATCAGCGTGAACACACCGGCATTGGCCACATCCGAAACGAGGGCAGGCGTTACGTTGTCGGCACCGAACTTGGGAAGATAAGTCTTCGTCTTTTCGTTGTAGAGGACGTATTCGCCGGGATTGCCCGCGGGAAGGAGAGCGAAGAAGAACGCATCGTCCGTTTCTTCGAGGGCAGCGCCTTCATAAGCCGTACCGCCCACGTTCGCTTTGAGGTAAAGCGCACCCTGCGTGCCGAGGTAACCCTCATTGCGCAAGCGATAGAGTTTCTTCGAGTCTACTTCAACGGTGGGCAGTTGCTCCATCTGCGCGTTGAACTGCTCATAAGCCTCAGCAGAAGGCGCCGCGTTGTAAGTGGCAGCAGCGGCATTCGCGGCAGCAGCGGCGGCAGCGGTGTACTGACCGACATACTTACCGGCAGTAATCGCGGCAACGCGTTGCGCAACCATCTTCGTGCGAAGATCGTCGGCCACCGTCCAGTTGTTGTCAGCCGCATAAGTGTAGACGCTGTCCGTGATTTGATCGATCGAATAGTTCTTGTAAACGATCGTGTAACCACCCTGTCCGGCCGTGCGGAAGGTTTCTTCTTCATAGAGGAAGCCGAGCGTGTTGTCGTTCTGCCACGTCATGGTCGAGTAAGCCGAACCGATGCGCGAAGCCTCGTGCGTACCTTCCCAGTTGTTCGAGAAGTTAGCCGGCGTATCGAAGTCCGTTGCAGCAGCGAGGGGTTTGTAGTTGATACCCACGTTCGTGCGGCCGCTGGGACCGAAGGGCACCGACTGCAAAGCGAGGTAAAGTTTCTCGCCGGTGGCGCGCTTCTGCACAGGCACAACCATCACTTCGCCGTTGCAAGCGTTGCTCGAAGCCTTCTTCAGCGGAGAGAAAGCCACGCTGCCCCATTTGCCTTCACCGGTCTTCACATCGGTGAAACGATAGATGTTGTAGAGACGACCACCCTGCTTACGCGAGCTGACCAAGATCGAGCCGTCGGGCAGTTCTTCTGCCTTGGGTTCGTCGGCACCTTCGGGCACAGCGGGGATCGTTCCCTTGCCGAGCACCTTCCATGTCTTACCGAAGTCGTCGGAATAGAGCACCCAGTTGGAGAACACGTTGGTGCGTCCGAGCACCACGGCATAGAGACGATAATGCGTACCCACCTTCACACGGTGGCTCTGTACGATGCGACCGCTACCGAAGAAGAGTCCTTCCACCTTGCCGCTGGGCGACTTGTCCGCGCCGTCGAAGAGCGAGTAGATCTGCTCGGTGATGTCTTCCGGCTGCGTCCATGTCGTTCCGTTGTCGTGCGAATACCAGCGAGCCACAGCTATGGGCGTGTTGCGCGTAGAACCGTGGAAACCCACCTGTCCCGAAGCACTGAGCAGGATCACCTCGTTGCTTTCGCGGTCGGCCACGATCGCCGCGTCACCATAACCGGCATTGCGACGGTCGTTGGCGCTCACGTTGTTGTCCTTACCTATACCCTGCGCCACGGCGTTGCCGCTTGCGTCACGAAGTACATCGGGGGTAGACCACGTGGCACCGTTATCCGTGGAGCGCGAGAGGAAGAGGTCGATGCGGCCTGCGCCGATATCGCCCATTCCCGTATGGCGCGAGTCCGTCACAGCCAATACCGTACCGTTTTGCGTCGTCGTGATGGCCGGGATACGATAAGTCACCTGCGTCGAGTTGTTGTACACGAAGACATTTTTCTGCGGTTCGGGTTTAGCGATCGAACGCGTCACCGTCACGTAGAAATCAGTGAGCAAAGCCGCGTTGTTCGAACCGCTGAGGGTGAACTTCGCCGCGGGCGTGTCGTTGTCGCCCGTCCAGCTCATGTGCTGCGCCGTCTCGGTCGTGGTGAAGGTGTTGTTACCGGCCGTCACCGTGAGGTGCTTGCCGGCAGCGGCGCTCTTCGCGTCGAATTCGAAGCCGCGGATCGAATAGCCCGCACCGGCCGTGAGAGTATAGTCGCTGGGCAGCACTCGGTTACCCACATAAGCCAAGAGGTCGTTGCCCGAAGCCTGCATGTTGTTGGCCACCGCCGTGAGGCGCACCTGCGGTGCCGTTTGCGTCGACGTCCAAGCGTTTTTGTAGGAGCTCGTTCCCTGCGAGGTCAGCGTCCCCTTGTCGGCGCTCACCTGCACGCGCTGCATGGCAAAAAGGATCTGCAGGCTGCTGCCATGGTCTTGTCCTCCCGTCCAGAAAGAGAAGCGCGAGTCGCGATTGTTCACCTTGTGGCTAGGTTGGCCGGAGGGATACATATAGACGGCAGGTTTGTCAGCACCGAGATTGGTGCTCTTTTCGAACTTCCAGTCGACGTCATAGCCGGCGGTCACTCCCGTTGTGTCGCGAAGCGTCACGAGCGAACCGCCGCCGGCCTGTCCCGTCATGGTTTTGGGGGCCGTGAGCACTTTTGCCGTACCGGCCGCCTTATTGTAAATGCGATAGCCGGTTTCGGGCGTGCCGACGAAACACCAAAGATCCTTGTCGTCGAGTTCTGTGGTGGTGCGCACGAGCTGGATCGCGCCGTCGTTTCCGGGGTTGCTGATGTGGAAACCATTGGTAGAGATTTGCAACGTGTACCAGCGAGTGCCGGCGGCAAACTGTCCGCCCTCGATCGTCGTGGTCTCAAACGGCGGTGTGAACACATCGGCCGCGAAGGCTCCCGCAGCGCTCAGCCCGAAAGCCAGCGAAAGAAGTAGAGTCTTGTTCATGGTGAGTAATGTATTAAATGTTTATTCTTTGTTCTGTGTCAAAATAGGGCAAGTTCTTCATCGCCCGAAGCGATGTGCCCGAAAGCGACGTCGCGGGCGGTTTGCCCCTCCATCGAGGGAGCAAACCGCAATGCGACGCGTAAGGATCACTGTTGCACGAGCGCCAACGTGTCGCTGGCGATGAGCAACTCTTCGTCCGTGGGAACGACCACCACTTTCACGCGGCTGTCGGGGGTGGAGATGATTTGTTCCTCGCCGAAGTTGGCGCGGTTCACCTCATAGTCCACCTTCACGCCGAGGAACTCGAGTCCCTTCGTGGAGTTGTAGCGGATGTCCCACTGGTGTTCGCCCACACCGGCGGTGAAGACGATGGTGTCCACGCCTCCCATGGCGGCGGCATAAGCACCGATGTATTTTTTGATGCGATAGCTGTACATTTCGAGCGCCAATTTGGCACGCTCGTTACCGCTCTGAGCGGCAATTTCCACTTCGCGCATATCGCTCGATACGCCCGAAATGCCAAGCAAGCCCGATTTCTTGTTGAGCAGCGTCTGCATTTGGTCAGGACCGAGTCCTTCGCTCTTCATGATGGCCAGCACCACCGAAGCATCGACATCGCCGGTGCGCGTGCCCATCATCAGACCTTCGAGGGGCGTCAAGCCCATCGAGGTGTCGACGCACTTACCGCCGTCGACGGCCGACACCGAAGCGCCGTTGCCGATGTGGCAAGTCACGATTTTCTGCTCTTCGGGCTTCACGCCGAGCAAGCGGCACACCCGATCCGTCACAAAACGGTGGCTCGTGCCGTGCGCACCCCAACGGCGAATGTTCTGGTGCTGATAGTACTCGTAAGGCACGGCATACATATAGGCCTTGGCGGGCATGGTTTGGTGGAACGAGGTGTCGAAGACAAACACGTTGGGCATGTGGGGCACCACGGCCTTCACGGCGTTGTAACCCTTGAGGGCAGGCGGGTTGTGGAGCGGGGCGAGATCCATATAGGTCTTCCACTCTTCGAGCATGTCGTCGGTCACCAGTTGACTCTCGGCGAAGCGTCCGCCGGCCACGATGCGGTGTCCGGCCGCAGCAATCTCGTCGATGCTCCCGATGGCGCCATATTCGGAATGGAGCAGGGTGTCAAACATTTTCTTGATGCCCTCCGTGTGCGTGGGGCAATCAAAGTCGAGGGTCACCTTTTCGCCGTTGACCGTAGTTTTGAGGAAAGCACCGGGCAATCCCACGCGTTCGATGCCACCGGCGGCGAGCACGCTGCGATCGTCCATCTCATAGAGTTTATATTTGATGGAGCTGGAACCGCAGTTGATGACAAGTATTTTCATTGTGATGAATTACAATCTTAAAGAGGTTGAAGTGGAGAGGATGCGTTGCGCCCGGGCTCAACGCGCTTTGGCCGCAATGGCTTGGTTGGCGGTGATAGCCACCATAATATAGATATCCTGCTTGCAGCAGCCGCGCGAGAGGTCGTTGACCGGGCGGGCGATACCCTGCAAGATGGGGCCGATGGCTTCGGCACGTCCAAGACGTTCCACGAGTTTGTAGGCGATGTTGCCCACTTCGAGACGAGGCGCCACGAGCACATTGGCGTGTCCGGCCACCGTGCTGCCCGGCGCCTTAAATTCGCCCACTGAAGGCACGAGCGCGGCATCAGCTTGCAATTCGCCGTCGATTTTGAGTTCGGGACGCAAGCCGCGGGCAATGTTGAGTGCCTCTACCACCTTGTCCACATCTTCGTGCTTGGCCGATCCCTTCGTGGAGAAGGAGAGCATGGCCACGCGCGGTTCGATGCCGGCCACCGCCTTTGCGGTTTCGGCCGAGCAAACGGCGATTTGCGCCAGCTGATTGGCGTCGGGCACGGGCGTCACCGCCACGTCACCCATCACCACCACGCCGTTCTCACCATATTCGGTGGCCTGTGTGAGGAGGAGCATCGCACCGCTCACGCAGGTGATGCCGGGGGCAGTTTTGATGATTTGGAGGGCAGGGCGAAGCACATCGCCCGTGGTGTGGAGCGCACCGGCCAGTTGACCGTCGGCATCGCCGGCTTTGATCATCAAGCAGCCGAGATAGAGCGGATTTTCCACCAGCACGCGGGCTTGTTCGATCGTCATTCCCTTCTTGGCGCGCAGTTCGGCGAGGAGTTGCGCATATTCTTCTTTCTTGGGGTGGTCGAGCGGATCGATCACCGTGGCTTTGTCCAGGTTTTCGAGTCCGTGCTCTTTTGCCAGTTGAGCAATTTCTGCGGGGTTCCCGATCAAGATGAGATCGGCCACACCGTCGGCCAGGATACGGTCGGCGGCCTGAATCGTGCGTTCTTCCGTGCCTTCGGGGAGAACGATACGTTGCTTGTCGGCTCGAGCGCGAGCCACCAGTTGTTCTATCAGTGCCATTTTATGTGCGTTAGTATTCGATTGGCGTCGGTGGGCTTTCTTGCTAAAAGTGCATCGGCGCAGATACGCTGCAAATGTACGAAAAAAAACGGCGCGAACGACGTTTCCCACCCATTTTTTCAAACTGCGCTTTACATACCTACCCTTTTGACAAGTTCGCCCTCTGCGCCGCCCCAAAACCTCCCCACTAATCCACAAAACTCCACAGCTTTCCACCCAAACCCCACTGCTTTTTCGTCTTTCTCGTCCATTCTCAGCGATTTCATCGCGTTTTTTCTTTCGCCGCAGGGTGAAGGCAAAAATCCCCTCGCGCGCGCATTATGCGCACACAGCGATTTTTCGTTTTTTGCCTTCACCCCTTCACCAAAGCCACCCAACACCCTATCGCACAACACATTAAGAGTGAAGATTCACTCCCAAAATCCTTCACCCGCAGCCCACCGCGATTTCACTCTCGACGCCGGCGCATTTTCGGTTCCGAAAAACGCGCCCACACGCCCACAACCGGCCGACGAAAAGGTGAACATTAAACAGGGGTGAAACCTTCACACACATCTCCCTATGACACAACGTCTTAAGCCCCAAAGGTGAAGAGGTGAAGGCAAAAACCGAAAATTCCGGAATGCGCGCGCGTGCGAGAGCCGCGCGATGAAATTACGCGCTCAAAATTTGTCGTTCCTAACAATATTCATTACATTTGCCCGTAACATTACTCAACCCATGTCTACTAAATCCATTCTCCACTCGTTGCTGTGCCTTCTTTTCTTCACAGCAAGCCTTTCTCTCTCGGCACGCCGACTCACGCCGGCCGAAGTTCCCGCTGCCCAAGATCGTGCTTGGCAAGCGTGGCGCGCACAAGTGGCCGCCGACCGCTCGTTCTACCTCCCTGCGCTCACACCGCTGGCGAATGCCGCTCCCGGCGAAGTGCAGATTCCCGCACAATTGGAGCCCGACGCCACGATGCAATTCTTCTACGGTTCGAAAGGCGCGCGCCCCGAAGCCGGCTATCCCCTCTTCCTCTACCTCCACGGTAGCGGCTCGCCCGACGATGAGTGGAACGGCGGCCGACAATGGGCTTTGCAATTTGCCGATGCCCCCTCGGTCTATTTCATTCCCCGCATTCCCCGCACCGGCCCGTGGTATCGCTGGTATCAAGCCTCGAAACAATGGGCATGGGAGAAGTTGCTGCAACACGCCCTCGCTTCGCCCGACATCGACCCCTTGCGCCTCTACGTCTTCGGCATCTCCGAGGGCGGATACGGCTCGCAGCGTCTGGCCTCCTACTATGCCGACTATTGGGCGGCTGCGGGGCCGATGGCCGGTGGCGAGCCGCTGATGAACGCACCCGTCGACAACTGCGAACACATCGGCTTTTCGCTTCTCACGGGGCAGTTCGACACCCAGTTCTGCCGCGACCGCCTCACGCAAGTGGCGGCCGAAGAGTTTGCCGCCGCTCAGCGCAAGCGTCCCGGCGCCTTCCGCCATCGCATTGAGCTCGTGCCGGGTGCCGGCCACGGTTTCGACTACCGCCCCACCACCCCTTGGTTGGCCGGTTATCGCCGCGTGGTGCGTCCGCGCTCGTTCTCTTGGGAAAACTTCCCCATGGGCGGCCGCTATCGCTCGGGCTTCTACAATTTGGCGGTCGATGCACCGAAAGCCACCGACACGCCTTCGCACCTCGGCCCCGACGGGGTGAACCACTATGACGGCACCGCACCGCGCCGCCTCTACACCATGCGCATCGAAATGAACACCATCGATCTGCGCGTCGAAGAAGTGAGCTACACCGTGACGGAACGCGGTGGCGACTGGGGCATCCCCCTTCGCTTCAAGCGCACGATGCGACCGGCCAACAGCGGCGAGGTGCGCATCTTCCTCGATGAGAAACTGGTCGACTTCAAAAAACCGGTGCGCATTCGCGTCAACGGCAAAGTGCGCTTCGAAGGCCGCGTGACGCCGAGCGAGGAAAGCATCGCGCAGGCGCTCGATCTCTTCCACGATCCGCTCCGTCTCTACCCCGCTTGCGTCAAAGTGAAATGGTGTAGCTGGGGCGGACTGACGAACATGGACAAGAAATAACGCCGCAACACCCTGCCGGCGTTCGAACGTCTCTGCCGCAATGCAACTCTCCACTCCCGTGGCGCTCCCCGCCGCGCCCTTTCAGCTCGATCCCGACCGGCATGTGCTGACCCTCGGCTCGTGCTTCGCCCAACACATCGGGCAGCACATCGCCGATGCGTTGCCGGCAGGGCATGCGCTCGTCAATCCCTTTGGCCCGCTCTATGCGCCGCGCGTCATCGCCCACCATCTCGGTGTGCTGCTCGACACGCAGCCCCTGCCCGACGCCACCTATTTCGAAGGGCGCGAAGGGCTGTGGCACAACCGGTGGTTTTCCACCCACGTCTCGGCCGGCGACGCCGCGACCTGTCGAGCACACACTGCGGCCGCCTTGATGCAGGCACGCGAAAGTCTGCGCCGCGCCGATGTGTTGGTGCTCACCCTCGGCACAGATCGGCACTATCGGCTGCACGACGGCCGCCTCGTGGCCAACTGCCACAAACAGCCGTCCGCCGACTTCACCGAACAGGCCGACACGGTCGACGACCTTACGGTACTCCTCCTCGAGACGGTCGGCCGCCTGCGCGCGCAACGCCCCGACCTGCACATCGTGTGGACAGTGAGTCCCTACCGCTACGCGAAATACGGCTTGCACGCTTCGCAACTTTCGAAAGCGCGCTTGTTGCTCGCGGTCGATGCCGTGTGCGCGGCCGACGAACGCTCTGTTTATTTCCCGGCCTACGAAATCGTGCTCGACGAACTGCGCGACTATCGCTTCTATGCGCGCGATCTGCTCCACCCTTCCGACACCGCCGTCGAGTTCATCACCGAACGCTTTGCCGACTGGTGTTTCTCGCCCGCGCTGTGTCGTTTTTCTGCCGAGCGCGCTCGCTTGATGCGCGCCCGAAATCACCGCCCTTTGCACCCCGAAAGTGACGAACATCGAGCTTTTCGGGCAAAACTCCGAGAAGAGGTCGAACTTTTCACGGAGAAATGGGGCTTTTCGCCATTTTAATTGTATTTTCGCGGCACTCTTCGGCGTCTA
>ERZ773027.1073-NODE-1073-length-15434-cov-8.794525_pt1 | contig 15434 bp, 10 predicted proteins | sample MGYA00511032_ERZ773027 | MGnify/ENA primary metagenome ERZ773027 (study PRJEB29015, sample SAMEA2738138) | human oral metagenome | biome: human oral; feature: human-associated habitat; material: saliva | place: China | collected 2190 ... | reverse complement strand
TCACGAGTTAATGCCATTGCAATCACCACACGTTGACGTTGACCACCAGAAAGTTCATGCGGATAACGGTTCAATACTTTTTCAGGATCAAGGTGTACCCATTCCAACAATTTTTCTGCGGTATGGTGGCTGCCACGTTTAATGAGCTGTGCCATTTGATCTTTAATACGCATTGATGGGTTTAACGCACTTAAAGAGTCTTGGTAAATCATCGCAATTTCAGAACCACGCAATTCACTTAGATTGTTAGCGTTAAGTAAGCTGTGTTGTTTACCACTGCGGTCGGTGAAAAGCACTTCCCCAGTGATTTTTGCTGTTTTTGGTAACAAGCCCATGATAGAGAATGCTGTAATGGATTTACCACAACCAGACTCACCTACTAACCCCATGGTTTCCCCTTCATTTACGGTGAAGCTGATGTTATCAACCAATGGAATTTCGCCATAACGATTCGGGAAACGGATTGATAAGTTTTTCACTTGTAAAATCGGTTTTGCATTTGGATTTAATTGCATACGATTCGTACGGGTGATTTCTTTTTCATGTAATTTGAGTAAGTAACGTTTTAATGCAAGACCTTCTGAAAGCGCTTCTTGTACGTCAGTAGAAAGACGTTCATCTGATTTGCCTTCTGGTTTTTTACCGCCTTTCAAGCGCGGGTTAACCAATGCATCGGTAAGACCTTCTGCCAAAATATTTAAGGCTAATACAGTTAAAAGAATCATCACACCCGCAAAGGTTGTCGCCCACCATGCACCGTTTAATACGATGTTACGACCTTCAGAAAGAATGTTACCCCATGAAGGATGTGGTGGTTGTACACCTGCGCCTAAGAAAGAAAGTGAGGCTTCGAATACAATGGCATCTGCCACCATTACGGTTGCGAAGACTAAAACCGGTGCCGCGGTATTGCGTACAACGTGTTTGAGAAGAATATAAGTACGGCTACCACCAATAACGCGTTCAGCACGCACATAGTCTTCATCCCATTGTGATACCACATTCGCACGAACCACACGAGCAAGTTGCGGAGTATAAACCACAGCAATGGTGATAATAATAACCGGTACAGAGTTACCAAAGGTTGCTAATAACACTGCCGCTAATGCGATACCTGGGAATGCCATTAAAATATCCATTAAGCGCATGATAATTTCATTGCCCCATTTCTCGGATGTGGCTGCAGTTGCACCTAAAACACTACCGAAAATAATGGCACAAGCTACCGCACCTAAACCGATAAATAAGGACGTTTGGGCGCCGTAAACAATACGAGAGAAAATATCACGACCAAGTCGATCAGTCCCAAACCAATATTCCGCACTTGGAGCACGCATACGTGCGATCACTTCTAATGGATCATGTGTTGCTACCCAAGGGGCAAATACCGCCACTAAAGCAACGAAAACTAAGAATAATAATGAAATTTTTGATGCGGTGGAAAGTGCTCGGAATCTCGCACCGCTTGCAGCTAATCGATCTGCTAAACCTTGACGAAACATTATAGACTCCGAATTTTAGGGTTAATCAACACATAGAGAATATCAACGATAATATTCACTAAAACGAAAGTAAAAGCGATTGTCAGAACCACCCCTTGTACTAAGTGTAAGTCGTGGTTGACGATACCGTTAAAAATCAATTTACCCATGCCCGGTAAGTCAAAGATTTGTTCGATAACTACCGCACCACCAAGTAAGTAACCTACACGTAAGCCTAATACAGTCACAGGTGTAATTAAGGCATTGCGTAATACGTTGTGACGAATAACAGTTGCATAAGGCACACCGTTACCAATCGCGGTTCTCACATAATCTTTATCCATTTCTTCTACCATGGTTGTACGCACCACACGAATTAATGACGCACATACTGGCACGGCAAGCGCAAGAGATGGCAAAATCATGGAATTGATATACCCCATTGGGCTTTCGCTGAATGGCACAAAACCACCAGAAGGCAACCAATCTAATTCCAAAGAGAACCATTGAATAAGTAAGATACCTAACCAGAATGATGGTGTTGCAACCGCTGCAACAGAGATTAAACGAATCACTTGGTCTACCCAGCTATCACGATAAAGCGCGGCTAGTACACCTAATGAGAAAGAGACTACTGCCGCAAACACCACACCAATTAAGGTAAGTTGTAAAGTGATTGGGAAAGATTTCGCTAGCATGCTACTGATTGGTAATTCTGGTGGCATAGTCACACCAAAATCCAATACAAGTAAATTACCTAAGAAACGAAAATATTGAACAAAGAGTGGATCATTTAAGCCATGTGATTCGCGGTAAAGTTGTTTTGCCGCTTCACTAGCACTTTCGCCCAATGCCACCGTAGCAGGATCACCTGGTGTGAATTGAAGCACCACAAAAACGAGTGCTGTTACACCTAGAATCATGACTGGCAAAGCCATCAATCGGCGTAACAATAACCGAAGTATCATTTCCATCTGACTTCTCCTATTCTAGCCTGAGAAATTCGTTAGCTTCAAAAATGAAGCAAAACAATCAAATTCAAAAACAAAATGAATTGCAGTAATCATAATGTTCAGCCCAAGCCCTGTCAATCCAAGTACATAGAGCAAAATTCAAATCTGTGATCGGCTTCACAAAGATTTTTTTGAAATGAAATTGAGAGAAAAAATGATTGAAAAATAGAGAGAAAAATGACCGCACTTTGGTGCTAAAAAGAAATAAAAAAGGCTGTTGATTGCTCAACAGCCAAAACATTAAATTAAAAAGTGCTTTTATTTACGGCCCACACCGAGGAAAGATAAACCGGTTGTTGCCAATGGTTGATAGCCTTCAAGGCTACTATCATCCCATGCAGAAGGAAGTTTACGATGAACAATCGGATAAAGTGGTACTTCAGCCGCAATAATGTTAATCGCTTCTTCCCATGATTTTTTCGCTTCAGCGTGATCTTTTGCTCTCACTGCTGCATTGAGTAATTCAGTCACTTTCGCAAATTCAGGGGTATTACTCCAGCGGAAACGACGTTTCGGCCATACATCACCACGATACCACCAGCTTAAAAGCAAGTCTAAGTCATTACCGAACACTGATGGGTCACCTGGAGCGATTGCCACTTCATACACACCTGGATCCACGTTGTTGCTGTATAACGCACCTGATTGTAAGTGTTGTAAAGTCACTTTCACACCTGGAATCTTGTTCCAAGACTCTAAAATTAACGGTGCAGATTCTTTCACCCAGTCATGGTCGGTTGCGAGCAATTCAAATTTAAGCTCAGTTACACCAGCTTCTTTTAATAATGCCGCTGCTTTTTCCGGATCATAAGGATATTGAGTTGATGCCTTAATATAATCTGGGTGAGTCGTTTGTAAGTATGATGTTGCAGCTTCTGCATTACCATCAAATACAATATCAACAAGTTTGTCAGTGTTTAAACCATAGTGTAACGCTTGACGTACTTTTGGATTGTTAAACGGAGCTTTCTCACAGTTAAACATTAAGAATAACAAGCCGAAAGATTGAACGGATTGCACTTGTTGTTTTTTGTTTTTCAAGCGACTAATGTCTAAATAAGGCACGCTTTCCATTGCTTGAGTACGTTTAGACTCTTGTGCAGTTACACGAGCTGCGGCATCAGAAAGTAATAACCAAGACATTTTTTCAACTTGCGCTGGATATTTACCATTGTAAGGTTCATACGCTTCAAAGACGATTTTGTCATCTTTCACCGCTGAAACAAATTTGAATGGACCAGAACCAACTGGGTGCGCATCAAATGCAGATTGCCCCACTTTATCGATCACGTGTTTCGGTACAATTTTCACACAAGTTAAACGGTTAGCAAATAAAGCAAATGGATATTTCAATTTAAATTCCACCACTTTATCATCCACAGCTTTCACACTTTCAATGAAATCAATAAACATCACAAATAATGATTTATTGGCTGGATCCATAATACGATTGAAAGAATACACAACGTCTTCAGTGGTGACTGGTGCGCCATCATGGAAGGTTGCGCCTTCACGTAAAGTAATACGCCATGTTGTTTGATCAACTTGTTCTGGCTCTTTTCCTGCTAAAGCAAGATAAGGTTCACGAGTTGCAGGATGCAAATCCACCAAACCTTCAAAAATGTGCAAGTTTGCTGCATAAGGTGATGCACCACTTGATGTCATTGGGTCAAAACCGGTAGAAAGCGGATAAGCAATCCCCGCTTCAATGGTTTTACCTTTAATGTCTGCAGCAAAGGCTTTTGGTGCAAATGTGCCTAATGTGCCACTAAATGCAAGACCTGCCCCCACGCCAGCCATCAGCTTCATAAAATGACGACGAGATTCATTTGTTTCAAAGGAAAAATGCTTTGTCATACTAAACTCCTGATGAGTAATAAAATCATATTTTTGGTTTTTAAACCTAGCCAAACATTTCATTCGAAAATGAAGTAAAGCAATCAAATCTTAGAATAAAATGATTTGCATCAATCATAATCATCTTCGATTCATTCTGTCAAAGGGGAAATATTGAATGTGTGATCTACTTCACAGAGTTTTTTCCGTAACTCAAAATAAAAGTTTTTAACTATGCATAATTTATTATAGATAGATTTTAACTATTGAATCACTAGATAATATGAAATAGCTATCAGAAAAAACGATGTTTATAATGACCGCACTTCCCAAGCAAGGGAACAACATTTTAATCAACAATAAAGAGGAAAATACTATGTCAAAAACATCAATCGGTTTAGATAAAAAAGCATCTGAAAAATTAGCAGCAAAATTAAACGAATTATTAGCAACCTATCAAGTATTCTATACCAACGTGCGCGGTTACCACTGGAACATTAAAGGGGTAAACTTCTTTGAATTACACGCAAAATTTGAAGAAATCTACACAGATTTAGTAGTAAAAGTAGATGAAGTGGCAGAACGTATCTTAACTTTAGGTTACACACCACATAACGGTTATTCACAATACTTCCAACACTCACGTATTAAAGAAGAGTTAGGGGTATCTGATGCGCAATCTTGCTTAAAAGGCACATTAGAAGGATTAAAAGTATTACTTGAACAACAACGTGAAATCCTTGAATTAGCGGGTGAGTCTGATGATGAAGGTACTGCTTCTCAAATGAGCGATTACATCAAAGAACAAGAAAAACTTGTTTGGATGTTCCAAGCTGCTTGTCAAACTTGCCATGCTTAATTTGGCATTCATATAAAAGAAAACCTGCTAATAGGCAGGTTTTCTTTTATTTTCTATAGAACACTTTATCTCTTTCTAATATTAATCTACGTAAAATCATTTTCGATAGCTCATCTATTCTAAATTCAGTATACTCTTTTACATACATATCATTTAAAATTAAAAAATCTATATCCCTTTTAATCAAGCATCATCTCCATCCATCATGCATACATTCTCATTAACACTTAAAAACACTACATTCCATTTAATATCACATTTTTTAACCTTATTAAATGAAAGAAACTTCCAACAACTTGAACGAGAATTTCAGCTAACAAAAAATGCGTATGATGAAATTCTCGAAGAATTGGAATATGAAGGTATTTTACTAAAAAAATTATCACTACCTCCTAAAGATATAGCTTTTACAACCCTAAATGATAACCGTGCCATATTTGAATTATATGAGATGAATACTCCTGAAAAAATCGGCATTGAATGTTGTTTATACGCCAATAATCATGAAACAGTTTTGACTTTATCTGGAACTTTAGAGCCAAAAGAAAACTGCCTTGTATTTCATTTCAGTGGTATACATGCTTAGGAAAAAGCATCATTTAAAACATGCACACATCTTATTGATGAGTTTCCTGCATTTTTTTAAACATCTCTAAACTTTTTTCTTGTAGCTTATCTAATTCTTTAAGCATTTCTTCCGTATAGCCAGCCTTTTTAATCCAATACTCTGCTTCTTTAGCATCCATATTGCCTTGCCCACTCAATGCCATAGAGGCTAACTCATCAATCGCCTCTTGGTTCTCTAATTCTGCGGCCTTTTTAAGGAAGAATAGCGCTTTATCATCATCTTGCTCAACACTGATACCTTCATCATAGAGATAGCTTAACGCAAGAGCTGCATCCGCATGATTAAGCTCAGCTGCACGTTGATAATATTTAATAGACTTAGCTAAATCAGCCTCCCCCCCTTCTGAATAATACACGCCTAATTGATAAAGTGCTTCTGGCTCATCATTATTCGCCGCCCTTTCTAACCAAAATAATGCTTCTTTGTTATTCTCAGAATAAAGATCAAAAAAATTCATTGCGAGTAAATACTGTGCATAGCCAGATTCTTTTTCTGCGGCTTTAACTAATAAAGGCTTCGCTTTTTTCAATTTATTTTCTTGAATATAAAGATCGGCAAGATTCGTCATCCCTATCGAATTATTTTGTCTTGCTGCCATTTCATAGTATTTCATCGCCTCTTTGATATTCAAAGAAGTGCCGATTCCAAATTCATAAGCATAGCCTAAAGAATTCGCATAATGCATATCGCCAGAATCCACTTTCTTTTTAAGTGCATTGAAACCTTCTTTCATCAATTTTTCATCTTCTTGAATTTCACCTAATTTAATTTGGGCGGCTTCATTCCCCAACTCAAGCGATCTTTTCGCTGCTTGAGTAGCTTCCTTTAAATTGTCATTATTTTGTTGATGAATAGATAGGAAAAATAAAGCATCCGCATTCTCTAACTTTCCAGCTTCAAGAAAATACCCTACCGCTTTCGCACGATTCACGGGGCGCGTAATGCCGTAGAAATCATCATAACCTTCTTCATAAAGTTTTTTTGCTTTTTCAACACGCTGAGCTTGGGTCATAGGTATCTGTTCAATCATCACCAAGTTTGTTAGAGCCTCATTTGATTTCACAGGGATAAGATGAGTTTGTAGATTTAATACGGTTGCTGCAATTAATGCGACAATATTTGTCATTTGGATTCCTTTAGTTAGAGGATTGTTCTGTTTCCATTCAAGAATAACAAGCGGTTAACTTTCTTCCTTGTTTTGCAAAAACACGATGAAATTCAACCGCCCTTTCGTTATTTTTTCTGATTTAATTTTGCTTCTAATGCTTTAATTTTTGCTTTAATTTTTTTGTTATCCCGTTTAGTTTCTTTCTTTTCAATTTCGTACCCTTGTTTGTAAGCTTTTAATGCCGCATTATCATCTTTGGCGAATTCTTCATAACGCTCTGCCAATTGATAATATACGTTATATGAAGCTTTTTCTTTCTCGCTTAAACTTTCATCAAATGCAATTATGTTATTAAATAACGCTTCTGCCATTTCATAATTTCGTTCAACACCTCGGCCTTCTAAATAACGAATAGAAAGCTCATTCATGGCTTCTAAATTTTGTAATTGAAATGCTTCTTCTAATAACTCAAGCGCTTTCTTATCATCCTTTTCTACACCTTCGCCGTTTTCATATAAATAACTTAATTCAAGCATAGCCTGAGAATCATTTAATTCAGCACCTTTTTGATAATAATAAATCGCTTTTTTTATATCCTGATTATGATAATAACTCGCTAAATACATGATGGCTTGGAGGTTATTATATTCAGCCGCTTTATTGAGCCAATACAGTGATTCTTCTGAGCCGGCTTCATAAATGCTATAACCTAAATTGTATTGTGCCACATCATTATTTTTTTCAGCCGCTTTCAGCATAAGCGGTTTAGCCTTTTCAATTTTATCCTGTTCAAGATAAAGTTCACTTAAATGCCCTAATGACATCGCATTACCTTGCTCAGCCGAAGGGGTAAAAACTTTAATTGCCTGTTTAATATTCTCTTCAGTGCCGATACCGAAACGGTAAGCATAGCCAAGTACATTAGAATAATGTAAATCGCCTTGTTCAACCTTCTCTTTTAATGCCTTAAAGCCAGCCTTATATAATTCTTCAGAATCCCCCAAATATTCCTGTTCGGAAATTTCCGCCAATATATATTTTCCTGCCATGTTTCCTAGTTCAATAGCAGAGTTAATATATGCTCTAGCTTGTTCAAGGTCGCCACTCTCTACTGCATTCATCCCTAAGAAAAAGAGAGCATCAGCGTGACCTAAATCAGCAGCTTCTTTTAAAAATTTATCCGCTAAAGTGCGATCAACGGTTTTTGTGATCCCATATTCATAATCAAAGCCTTTCTCATAAAGCGCTTTTGCTTTTTCAAGACGTTGTTCCTGTGTCATTGAGGTTATATCACCTGTCTGTTTTTGTGATAACTCAGGAAGTGAGTTTAATGCATTTGCAGCAAAAATAGTTGCAATGATAGTGACAATAAGATTAAGCATTTGTATTCCTTTTATTTTAAGAGCGGTTAAATTTCTACTCTTTTATAAAAACATCGTGAAATCTAACCGCTCTTTATTTGAAATTAATCTTGTGATAATTTTTGAATGCCTTTAACAGGTAACATTAAGGTATCACCCACGAAACTTAACGGAACGTCAATGATGATAAATGGATACAAAAGAATTGTACCAAAGGCCTCACCAACATCTCCTGCTGGAACTGTTTTAGAAAAAGTAAGACGAGAAACATCCTCTTGAACACCACTATAAGCCTCTGGTTGATCTAAAGTCATTAAGGTCCCACACCCAGTTAACGCTAATGTCATCACCGAAAGAAACGCTTTATTTAAAATTTTCATACATTAAATTCCCAAAAAGATAATCAAATTTTTCAAAATAATATGTTTGTTAAATATAATAGGGAGTGAATAATATAGTTATTTACTCAACTATTCAAGAAAAATACCCGCAAAATTTAGAGATCAAAGGAATAGATGGGTTAATGATTCAATTACAAAAAATAAGGGCGTATTACACACGCCCTTAATTTAAACTTATTAAAGTTATAATCAAAATACTTCTTTTCTATACAACTGGCTTTTGTCGATAGAACAATAATCCAGGTAAGGCTAAGCCTAAAACAAGGGCCCCTAAAATAAAGCTGGTATTGATAAAAGAGCTGATCATTTGCTCAAATAATGTATCGGAAAATCCATAATGATGAATTTGTACAATAGCAATCATGGCTTTATAAGCATGAACCCCCGGAATCATTGGAATAATTGCCGCAACGGTAAAGACTTTCGGATGAGCTAAATAACGATGAGATAAATGCACCCCAATAAAACCAATCACACAAGTGGCGAAAAAAGTGGCAAAAACAATCGGGACATCAAAGTGTAATAATAAAGTTCGTGTGACATGTCCAAGTGCACCTAAAATCGCACAATACTTTAAGGCTTTAGGCGGCACATTAAATACTAAAGCAAATCCTACTGCAGGAATGGCTGCAAAAAGCATATCGTCGAGTAAATTCAGTAAAAACATCTTATTACCCCACCCACGAAACAATATTTAAAAGATTTAACGCAAAGACAATACCTAAACAAGCACCAAAAGTGAGAACCGTCGCGATGGTCCATCGTCCTATTCCCATATTGACATATCCTTTTAAAATATCCGCAAGTGAATTAATTAATGGGAATCCGGGGACGAGTAATAAAACGCTAGAAGCTAATGCGATATGAGGATCATTGCCTAAACTATATTTCAAACTTATACCGGAAATCAGTGAGGCGACAAAAGCGGTAATGGCAAAAACGATGAGTGGATTGTAATGACGTTTAGAAATTTCTTGTCGAACAAACATCGCAATGGCAGAGGCAATAAAGGTAATCGCACAAATTGTCATATCTCCGCCAGAAAGGTGAGCAAAAGAGGCACAAGATAAACCAATCATAAACACCACCAAATAACGGTTATATTTTAGTGGTTTTAACTTATCCAATTTCTTTTGTGCCATAGACAAATCATACAAGTGATGCTCTACGGCAACCACAATGTGCTGAACATCCGTAACGATTTGCATATTAATGCCTTTATCGACATTCTTCCGCACAGTAGTAATACAATGTTGCTTAGAAAGTGTGGTCAATAAGACGGCATTTGCCGTCAAAGCACACTCCACGCTTTCAATGCCTAAAGCCACACCTAATCGCTGTGCCATTTGTACGACGACAGCACTTTCTGCCCCATGCTGCAATAATAACAAAGCGGTTTCCACACAAATACGGGTAACCGCTCGTTGGTATTCCTGATCCATATCTCTGCGCTCTTATTAAAGTAAACCTTAGAGATTATAGATCGATGAATAAAAAATACTGAAAAAATGACCGCACCTATGATCCAAGTCAAAACTTCAGTATTTCAAAGCCTATGGTTCAACAGAAATTAAATGGCTTTATCAAAATACAATGGCACATTACTTAACTTAGCCATATTCGTGATATAAGCTAAAACCGCTGGTGGGAATTCGATGCCTTTCACACAAGTAAGATTTCGTAATACCGGGAAAACGATAATATCTTCAAGAGAAAGTTTACCGTTTAACGCATTTTCAGATTGAACCAATACAGCTAATTTCTCTAAATCGCCTTTTAAGCGAGCAAGATAGATTTCAGTCTTCGCGATATTTTCAGCAAAATCCCCAATAAATTCCGTTTTCTTTTTAGTGAAATAATCGACCGCACTTTGGGTTTCAAATTCTGGTAAGCCAATTTGCGTGAAGCGTGCAGTCGTAAGATGACCATAATAACTGCCGACTTCTTTTAACCATGCTTCAATTTCAGGACGAACGTGTTCAGATAAGATTTTTTCACCAAAATGCTCATCGACATAATGCACGATATCCAAACTTTCTGGCATCGCGGTACCATCTTCTTTGACAAGAATTGGTACAACCTTTTTCCCTACTAAACCGATTGGCGTTGCTTCATCATCATTTGCCAGCACTACAAGTTCTAGCGGCAAATTTTTTAAACCAAAAATCATGCGGGCTCGCACACAAAATGGGCAATGATCGTAAACATATAATTTCATTTTTTACTCCTCTTTTTCCTGTAATAATTTTCCTAATCCACTTTGTCGTTTCACGGTATTTCTGACCGCACTTTGCCAGATTTTTTCATTGGCAAATACGGAAAGTTGATTTTTCGCACGGGTAACACCGGTAAAGACCAGTTCTCGTGAAAGCACTGGATTAGGTTCTGTTGGTAACACCATGACGGTATGTTCAAACTCCGAACCTTGGGATTTATGAATCGTCATCATAAACGCAGGCTCGTGAGCGGGAATACGACTGGTAGAAACTTCTCGATTGCCAAACCACACTTTGCCTTTGGCTAAACATAAGCCAATATCACCGTTATACAGTTTCACATTATGATCGTTTTCGGTAATCATAATTGGCTTACCAATATACCAATCGTCTTCTTGACGGAACCAAAGTAATTTCTCAGCTCGTAATGCTAAAGCAATTTCACGATTTAATTCTTCCACACCTAATGCCGAAGCTCGAAGTGCGGTCAAAAATCTCACCGAATTAAAACTGTCTAAAATCGCTTCTGCATAAGTTTTCTCGTTGCCCTTTTCATCTATAAATTTTGCATTGAGATCTTTCTTCTGAGCAAAATAAGTTTGAAGTTGGGTTAAATAAACACGGTAATTTTCAACCGCACTTTTCACCACTTGTCGAACCGATTCTTTAACGTCTTGTTCTTCATCAAAATGATGGAAATGCAACTCTTGTGGATATTCCGCAAAAGTCGCCACACTGCCCTCACCTTTTCCTTGTTGAATTTGCTCAGCAAGTTGTTTAATGCCCGAATCATCTCGGAAACGACGACTAAAGGTTAAATGACAAATGGCATCACGTAGCGGACTATGTTCGCCTTTAGTTGGCACAGTATAGCCTGTTGTTGCATGGATATAATCAGCTTGAGCGGGACTATAATCTAGCGTTAAAAATTGTGCAATTTCACCTAATACTGCCCCCGCTTCTACTGAAGCTAATTGAGCCTGGTCTCCCAATAAAATCAAACGTGTTTCGGACTTCAACGCTTGCACAAGTTTCGCCATCATAGGCAAATCAATCATCGAGGTTTCATCCACCACTAATACATCAATTTGCAGTGGATTATGTGCATGATATTTTACGCTATCGGTAAAAGGTCGAACGCCTAGTAAGCGATGCAACGTTTCTGCGGTTTTAGGAATGGATGCACGTAACTCATCTGAAATCGGCATTTGTGCCAAAGCGTTTTCGATAGATTCCGTTAAACGAGCCGCCGCTTTCCCCGTTGGTGCGACCAATTTAATATGAAGTTTTCCACCAAATAATTCCTGTAATACGCATAACAAGCGAGTGACTGTCGTGGTTTTCCCTGTTCCAGGGCCACCTGTAATCACAGAAAATGGGCTTTTCACCGCCGTTGCGACTGCTACTTTTTGCCAATCAACTTGCGCTTGTTGTTGAGGGAAATAACGATCTAATAATGCTCGAATTTGTTGCGGTTCTACCGATAAAGTGCGGTCATTTTTCAATGCATTTTTAATATATTGCGCAACGCGGAATTCATCTTGCCAAGCTCGATAGAAATAAATCGCCCCAAATTGAAATGCGAGAGGCGCAATCTGATTTTCAGGATCTTGTGTAAAGGCAATATGCCCCGCTAAGGCTGATTGCCATTTTGATACAGGAAGTGAACCAATCTTTTCATTGATCAGCGACAAAAAATCCGTTTCAGTATGACGATAAGCCAAGCCGAATAAATTACGTTCTAAGAAACGATCTAACACACAACAAGTATTGCCTTGCGTATAGCTCCAGTTGCAAAGTGCGGCTAATAAAATCGCTAAATTTTGTACGGGTTCGGCATAGCCTTTATCTTTTTGTTTATCAGCAATTAATTGAGCAAAATAATAATCGCCTTGAGTAATCACACCTTGTTCTTGCAAGGATTTTAATAGGCTTAACATTAAAATAATTCCTCTAATTGTTGGATTAATTGCCAATCTGGTTTATCAAAAAAGATGCCCGATTGTGGCGAACCATTCATTCCTCGTAAAAATGCATAGACCACACCACCAAAATCTCGGTTGTAATCGTAGTGAGGCAAACGTGTTTTTAAATAACGGTGTAATGCCACCACATACAACAAATATTGCCAATCATAGTGATGCTCTAACATGGCTTTTTTCAATGCAGCTTGATCGTAATCCTTTAATGTCTCACCCAAGAAATTCGATTTGTAATCAAGCAAATAATATTTATCTTGATGACAGAAAACTAAGTCCATTGTGCCTCGCACCATGCCTTGAATATCATCAAACTGTAACGGTTCTGATGGCAAATGATGTAAGGTTGCTAACGCTCGATTAAAACCAGCAACATCAAAATGACTTGAAATATTGAGATAAAACGCCAACTCTTTTAAGCATTGTTTTTCGTTAATCTGAGCAAGGGTAAGATCATTATTTGGCAAAATTGGTGTGCTGAGTATTTGTCCAAACCACTGTTGAACTGCTGCAAACTGCTCTTCGGCAAGATTCAAATCCTGACATAATTTTTCAATATTTTCTTTCTCTGCCAGTTGAGCAAAAGGCACCTTTTCAAAATAACGATGTAACAAAGTACCGATTTGAGTTCCCCGTGGGAAATCTAAAACCATTTCATCGTTATCATGAGCAAGTGCGGTCAGATTTTCAGTGATATTTTCTATTGAAATCGACGCATCATAATCTTTCGCATCATCAAAAATGAGCGATTTTTTCACCGCACTTTCATTCAAATAAGCTTTGCGTTGATGTGTTTGTTCTATGCCACTAAAGCTCGTCACTCGCCAATCTTGTTCAATTTCACCTTGGAAAATTTCTGCACTTAAATTTTCTTGAGAAACATTTAAGGTAAGTGGTTCACTGGCTTGTAACACATCGGTTAATTCAATTGCTACATCATTTGGTAAAAGCTGCTTAAATTTTTCCAATAACGGTTGGGTATCCCAATTATTTGGCAAATCGAGTTTTCGACCAATTTCACCCTGTGTTAAAACATACAATAAAGCATTCCATTTTTTATCAAAGGCTTTCGGTAACACAAAGGCCATTTGATATTTTGCTCGGGTTAATGCCACATAAAGCAAACGCAATTCTTCCGCAAAAACTTCTTCTGTTAAATCATCCAAGTGTTGATCTTGCATGTCCCACAAAGTTTTGTTTTGTTTCTTATCGTAATATAAATTAAATAGTTTCTTTTTAGTTGGGTCTTTTGCTGCATTTCCTAAAAATGGCAACCAAACCAAATCATATTCCAATCCTTTCGATTTATGGATAGTCACAATCTTCACTAATTGACGTTCGCTTTCTAAACGAATTTGTGCTTCTTGACGACCATTATCTTGAATTTGCTTTTCAAACCAGCGCAATAATGCTGCTTCACTTTCATTTAATGCGGCTGCTTGCTGTAAAATTTCAGCTAAATGTAATAAATCCGTCAGTTTTCGTTCGCCATCAGGCCGAGATAAGAGCTTTTCTGTGATATTTTCAGCTAAAAGTAAATGGTGCAACATCGGCAAGACGCCTTGGCGTTGCCAAATTTGTTGATACTCTGCGAATTTTTCAGCCCAACGTTGCCACTGAATTTCATCCTGGTGAATTTGGTGAATTTCAGCTGCATTTAAGCCGAAAAGTGCGGTCGCAATGGCATTCAAAATTGGGCGTTCCGTCACACTCAAACAGGCTTGCAAAATCAAGGCCAGTTCTTTTGCTGTGTTACTCTCAAAGACATTTCCTCTATCCGAAAGGTAAACCGAAGCAATACCGAGTGCTTGCAATTCTTTCTTCACGAGATCCGCTTCGGTATAACCACGCACCAAAACAGCAATATTTTCTGCTCGCAATGTTTGATTTTCTGCTTTGCTTTCATTCGGAAAAACAACCGGATTTTCAGCCGCACTTTTTAACCATTGCTGAATCGATGTTGCACAAGCTTTCGCATAATCTTGCTGGGTGGATTTGTCTTTATCGTTAATGTAAAAACGGAAGGCTGGTTCAGGTTGATTATTCAACTGAAAAACAAGATTTTTCTTGGCTGCGCCGACGTTTAAAAATTCGATGTTTTCATAAATAAAAGGTGAATTTTTAAAATCAAATAATCGATTTACCCCTTCCACTAAAGGTTGAGATGAACGGTAGTTTGTGCCTAAATTAAAACGCTCGTTCGCTTCGTCTGCTGCTTTTAAATAAGTGAAAATATCGGCACCACGGAAACGATAAATCGCCTGTTTTGGGTCCCCGATCATCATAAAGCCAACATTGCCAGATGCGCTTTCATTACGATAAATTTTCGAGAAAATTTGATACTGTAACGCATCCGTATCTTGGAATTCGTCAATCATGGCAAAAGGATATTGAAAACGAATTAACTCCGCTAACTGTTCACCGCCCTCACCATGTAATGCTTCTTTCAATAAGCGTAATAAATCATCAAAGGATTTTTCAGGATGATTCGCTTTGTATTCAAGGAGTTTCTTTTGGATACCTTGACGATAGTGATAGAGAATGATTTTTTT
>ERZ773027.1068-NODE-1068-length-15454-cov-12.199104_pt1 | contig 15454 bp, 12 predicted proteins | sample MGYA00511032_ERZ773027 | MGnify/ENA primary metagenome ERZ773027 (study PRJEB29015, sample SAMEA2738138) | human oral metagenome | biome: human oral; feature: human-associated habitat; material: saliva | place: China | collected 2190 ... | reverse complement strand
ATAAAGATTGAAGGCGAAGAGCTGGAGTTGAATAACGAAGAAACAACCCAGAACGAGACTGAAACACAGGCGGAAGATGCTAACGGAGAGGAGACTCCTGCAGAGGAAGAACTCAACCCATTGGTAGCTGCACAGAACGAAGCTGAGCAATGGAAGGACAAGTATATCCGTTTGGTTGCCGAATTTGAGAACTACAAGAAGCGTACACTGAAGGAGAAGTCAGAGCTGATTCTCAACGGAAGTGAGAAGACTGTAGCTGCTATTCTGCCTATCCTTGACGACTTTGAGCGTGCAACTGCCGATAAGACAGAGGACCCACAGGCTATTAAAGAAGGCTTTGAACTTATCTATAAGAAGTTTATGAAGGCCTTAGAAACACTCGGTGTTAATAAGATTGAGACCGAGAATGCCGACTTCAATGTTGATTACCATGAGGCAATCGCAATGGTTCCTGGCATGGGCGATGACAAGAAAGGCAAGGTTATCGACTGTGTACAGACAGGCTATACACTCAATGATAAGGTTATTCGTCACGCAAAGGTAGCAGTAGGACAATAGTAAGATGGCAAAAAGAGATTACTATGAGGTACTCGGAGTAAGTAAAGGTGCCTCTGAAGACGAGATAAAGAAAGCATACAGAAAACTTGCTATCAAGTATCACCCAGACCGTAATCCGGATGATCCTGAGGCTGAAGCAAAGTTTAAAGAGGCTGCCGAAGCTTATGATGTACTGCATGATCCACAGAAACGCCAACAGTATGACCAGTTCGGTTTCGATGCTCCTGGTGGTGGCTTTGGTGGTGGTCCCTTCGGTGGAGCTGGTGGTTTCTCTATGGACGATATCTTCTCTATGTTTGGCGATGTGTTCGGTGGACATGGCGGAGGATTTGGCGGCTTCGGAGGTGGCGGACATCAAGCCCCTAAGTACCGTGGCTCTGACCTTCGTTTAAAGGTTCGTCTGTCGTTACAAGAGGTTGCTACGGGCGTTACCAAGAAGTTTAAGGTGCGTAAAGACGTTCCTTGCGAACACTGCCACGGCACTGGTGCTGAGGAGGGTAGCGGAACAGAAACTTGCCAGAACTGTCATGGTTCGGGCGTTGAAATCCGTACACAGCAGAGTATCTTCGGTATGATGCAGACCCAGACTACCTGTCATGTATGTAATGGTGAGGGAACTATCATTAAAAACAAGTGTACCCACTGCCATGGCGAAGGCGTTGTAAAGGGCGAGGAAGTAGTTGAAATCAATATCCCAGCAGGTGTAGCTGAAGGTATGGTAGTCAATGTTCCGGGCAAGGGTAATGCTGGTAGACACAATGGTGTGGCTGGTAATATCCAAGTATATATCGAGGAGGAAACCAATGACACCTTCATTCGTGACGGTCAGAACATCATCTATAACCTCCTACTCGACTTCCCAACAGCAACTTTAGGTGGTCAGGTTGACATCCCAACCATCGATGGCAGCAATGTGAAGATTAAGATTGAACCAGGAACACAGCCTGGCAAGACACTCCGCCTACGTGGTAAGGGTCTTCCTGCAGTACAAGGTTATGGCAGCGGTACTGGTGATTTGGTGGTTCACATCAGTATTTATGTTCCAAAGGAACTGAATAAGGAAGAGAAGAAGATGATTGAAGAATTACGCCAAAGCGAGAACTTCCGTGGTGACAACAACACCAAACGCTCTATCTTTGAGAACTTTAAGAAACTCTTCAGTTAAGCAAGTTGACGAGTTTGACGAGTTGACAAGTAAATAAATTAAATGAGTTGATAAGTCGAACGAGTTGACAAGTAAACGAGTTTTTAATAAGCTATGAGCTTACAAATAGAATTGAAATAATGATTATACGCCCCATTAGCCTTCATTGGCTAATGGGGCTAAATCGTTTCCTTACATTCCATCACCACCCATCACCCACCACCCATCATCGCAATTCATCAACACCCAACACCCAACACCCAACACTCATGAACTACCAAGAAACCGTAGAATATCTATTCAACAGCACTCCCGTCTTTGAACACGTCGGAGCATCTGCTTATAAAGAAGGACTCGAGACAACAAAGGCTTTGGACGAGCACTTCGGTCATCCACATACTCACTTTCTTTCTATCCATGTTGCAGGAACCAACGGAAAAGGTTCGTGCTCACACACGTTGGCTGCTATCCTCCAAGCGGAAGGATATAAGGTCGGACTCTATACCAGTCCTCACCTCGTTGACTTCCGCGAGCGTATCAAAGTCAATGGAGAAATGATTTCTGAGCAGGAGGTTATAGACTTTATCGAACAGGAACGCAACTTCTTTGAGCCACTGCACCCTTCTTTCTTTGAACTCACAACAGCCTTAGCTTTCAAGTATTTTGCTGAACAAAAGGTAGACATCGCCATCATCGAAGTAGGCTTAGGTGGTAGACTTGATTGTACGAACATCATCACCCCTATCCTATCGATTATCACCAATATATCACTCGATCACACCCAGTTCCTCGGCAACACACTCGCAGCTATCGCAGCAGAGAAAGCTGGCATTATCAAACATCGTGTACCGGTCGTTATTGGTGAGTCTGTCCCTGAAACACAGATTGTTTTCAAGGCAAAAGCACAGAAAGAGGATGCGCTCATTGTCTTTGCAGAAGACATCCCCGCAGTGCTTTCGTCTCGCCTTAACCCCGATGGTGGTATCGCTTATCAAACTCGTTTCTTCGGTGATATTGTTGGCGAATTGGGTGGTAGCTACCAAGAGAAAAACGCTAACACAGTCTTAACAGCCGTCATGCAACTGTATAATAAAGGTGTCGTCAAGAACGCAGAGAGTATTGCTAAAGGCTTTGCCAATGTTTGCGAACTGACAGGACTGATGGGTAGATGGCAGAAACTACAAGCAACCCCATTGGTCATTTGCGACACAGGTCACAATGCTGGCGGATGGACTTACCTCTCTCAACAAATCAAACGTCAACAATGTAAGCAGAAGCGCATTGTCTTTGGTATGGTGGATGATAAAGACCTACATACTGTTATGTCCATGCTCCCCGATGATGTCATTTACTATTGGACACAACCAAGTACACATCGTGCCTTCCCCGCAGAGAAAGTTGCCGCAACAGCCGACGATTACGACCTACACGGAAAGGTCTACCCAACCGTCCTTGAAGCCTACCAAGCTGCCCTTCAAGATGCTGACGAACAAGATTTTATCTTCATTGGCGGCTCCAGCTATGTGGTTGCCGACTTGCTGACAAGCTTACAAAAGATGTAGTATAACCATCATTATCTACTAAGCTTATATTACTACATAAGTTTAATTTTCGTTTGCTGTCACTTTTAACATTTCATATAATAAACTTATAATCAAATTATTACGAGTATAGAAGTGGTGACAGGAGTGACAGCAAAGTTGATTTTCATAATTTCACGACCATCTCTCAACAATAACTATCTTGAAGAAGAAGCAAAATGCTACATAAACTTTTTATAGAAAAACATTTATAATAAATTTTATTTATCTTTGCATTTGAACTTCCGTAAATCAAATATATTATTTATATAAAAGTACTAATATGAAACAAATTTACATCTTATTAATAGCCCTACTCATGGGCTTATCGGCTAATGCCGAGGAGTCTGGTACTTGTGGACCTAATCTAAGATGGCACCTTACTGATAATGGTGTTTTGACCATTTCAGGAAAAGGGAAAATGTATGATTATTCATTCGACAACAGAGCACCATGGGGCAGATATGATATTAAACGAATTATAATAGGTAATGGTATTACCACGATTGGCGGCCGTGCTTTCGCAGGTTGTAGCGCGCTAACTTCTGTAACCATTTCAAATAGTGTTACGACAATTGGAGAGGCTGCTTTCCACTATTGTAGCGCGCTAACTTCTATAACTATTCCAAATAGTGTTACAGAAATTGGCTACAGTGCTTTCGCAGGTTGTAGCGCACTAACTTCTGTAACCATTCCAAATAGTGTTACAAAAATTGGCGGCAGTGCTTTCTTCAATTGTAGCGCGCTAACTTCTGTAACCATTCCAAATAGTATTACGACAATTGGAGAGTATGCTTTCTACAATTGTAGTGCGCTAACTTCTGTAACCATTCCAAATAGTGTTACGACAATTGGAAACTATGCTTTCGCAAATTGTAGCACGCTAACTTCTGTAACCATTCCAAATAGTGTTACAGAAATTGGCGGCGGTGCTTTCGCAAATTGTAGCACGCTAACTTCTGTAGCCATTCCAAATAGTGTTACAACAATTGGAGGGTCTGCTTTCAGCGGTTGTAGAGCGCTAACTTCTATAACCATTCCAAATAGTGTTACAAAAATTAAAATGCAGGCTTTCAGCGGTTGTAGCGCGCTAACTTCTGTAACCATTCCAAATAGTGTTACAATAATTGGAGGGTTTGCTTTCCGCGGTTGTAGCGCTCTAACTTCTGTAAATATTCCAAATAGTGTTACAACAATAGAAGATTGGGCTTTCAGCGGTTGTAGCGCGCTAACTTCTGTAACCATTCCAAATAGTGTTACGACAATAGGTAGCGAAGCTTTCAGCGAATGCACCAACCTACAAAAAGTAAATATCGGAAACAGTGTTGAGACTATAGGAACATCAGCATTTGAGAACTGTACCAGTATAACACAGATTTCAAGTGAGGCAGTCGTACCTCCAACCTGTGAATCAGGTGTTTTTACCGACATTAATAAATCTAAATGTAAACTTATTGTTCCTAAGAATAGTCTTGACGCATATAAACAAGCATACCAATGGAAAGATTTCTTATTAATAGAGGATAATACTACTGGCATTACAAACACTGTTTATAATAAAGCAGGACTTGCCGATGTCTATACAATAGATGGAACAAAACGGCTAAGTAAAGCAAGCACTGACGAAATTAATGCTTTGCCTAAGGGTGTTTATATTGTCAATGGTAAAAAGATAATCATTAAATAATGGACACATCGGTTTTCCTAAGCCACACCATATATTTTTACTTGTTGTATGTTCGTCTGACAAAGAAATAAGAACAGAAACTTACAGGGAAAAACTTCGATGGCTTATACAGAAAACCTTATTACTATACAGCAGCAAGTGAGCAATCATTTGCTGCTTTTTCATTTATTCTCTTACAAATATTTTCGTTTCCTGTCACTTTTAACACTTCCTCTTATGTGCTTATACTCAATATATTATAAGCATATAAGAGATGATAGAAGTGACAGCAAAGTTTTTATTAAATCACGGAGGCGCCGTCAGTACATGGGGCTTGTCCTCTCACCTATCAAGCAAAGTGTCAAACGTAAGATATAGCTGTTGGGACATTGCTGAAGGATTAAGATTATCTATCGTGGAATACTTATAGGTTGTCATGAGACTTTAAAAAAGTACAAGTGCAATGAGATTTCGATGATTACTGACAGAGGGAGAACGTAAAATGGAAGACCTTACTCAACCATTTCTTTACTCAAAGTTCGAGTATAGAAATGGGCATTTCTAATGAATTATTTTAAACTATTATATTATCAAAATATTTTCCATTTTGACATACCCTCTCATTATGATATACTATTGTAAACTATCAAAGAGAGGGTAATATCCTTGCACAAAAGTAGATTATCTTTCTTTTGATTTTATTTAATTGAAAGTTGTTAGAAACCTTGAGTTAGTATGGTTATTTGATTAAAGTGTGTATTCTCGTCCCACATTGGTAACTCTGCAACTTTCAAGTCAGGCAAAAGAAAATCCTCTTTATTAGGGAAACTCCCTAAGATTGTTTCATCGCTGATAGATAATCTTGAACGTATCTTTTTGAAGAATTTCACCTCAGAATACTCTATCCGGTTATCTGCCTCAATAGCATTGAATGCAAGTGATACCAGCAACAGTTGCTCCTTCTCGTTCAGATCTTCCGTAGCAATTTCATTAAGGTAGTTTTGTAGAAACATACTGCCTCGCTTATTAATTTCATTAATCCACGCATTGATATACTTTTCAGTATCCATATCATTGAAAAGTTTATCTTTGGTACCAAGTTCTCTTATCAAGCGGATTTCTTCTTCGGCAATGTCTCCATCGCATGCTATGCAACAGAACACTGTTTTTAAATATAATTCTGTCTTTGTCATAATCATTTATACATTAAAACCTATTCGAGGTCTGGTTTTTGTCTTGCTTTGTGTTTCGCCATTCATCATTGCACGAATGCGTTCATATTTATTTAACTCATTAGCACTGAGCGATGGCTGAATATTTGTTATTACAGATTTCAAGATTTCCATAGTTATCTTGCAATGCTGTCGAAGCGCACACCTTGAAGCATCATTTACTATCAATTGAATATCAGCAGACACATAATTCTTAGTCATATCTGCTAAAAGTTGATAATCCAAACCAAAGTCGTATGGACGCTTTTCAAGATACAATCTGAATAACGCCACCCTTGCTTCTGTATCTGGTACACCTATATAAAACTTTTTATCTAATCTACCTGCACGTAGTATTGCAGGGTCTATCATATTTGGGTAATTAGTTGCACCAATGATAAAAACTCCTTTTTCACCTGTCTTATCCATTTGAGCGAGCATTTCATTGACTGCACTTCTTGACATCTCGTGTACATCGCTACTATCACGATTAGGCACGAGTTCATTCATCTCATCTATGAAAATCACCGTTGGTGCGTTATCTTCTGCTTCCTTGAACATTTTTGCTATGTTCTCTTGTGTTGCATTAACATAACGGCTTTTCAATGTAGCGGGAGTGATGCACATAAAGTTAAAACCGAGTTCCTCTGCAAAATGTTTGGCAAAAAATGTTTTTCCACAACCCGGAGGACCATAGAGTAACATTCCATTGGGAATAGTAACGCCATAACGTTGATATTCCTCTGGATGATGGAGTGGTTCTATCACTTCTTCATACATTTGCTGTTTCAGTTCTTCCATACCTGCTACAGCAGAGAATCCTTCACCCATTTTCTTTGTTGGTGTTAGAATTGCAGCCTCGTTCGGTTGCAATCCTGATAGGATTTCCCGCTTGGTAGATTGATATTCCACCCTGACTTCACCATCAATAGCCTTAATAAATTCTTGGGCTGCTTGGAATCTATTCTCTGCGTCATAACTTAGTGATTTGGCTATGACATTCAGCAGTTGATCATCAAGCTCATATATGTTATCTTTTGACAGTTTAAGCTTTTTGTTTCGTTCTGCCAAGATGTAGTCTACCACATCTTGATTATTTTTTTTAGAAATATCAATAAACCAAGGTAACCTGCCATAAAGTAAATGGTACATCATAACTCCTACTGAATATAAATCAGTTTGTACAGAGTATACGCCGGAGAATCGTTCAGGTGCGAGATAAAATGGATTCAATTCATCCAAGTTTGGCTTACTTATCGCTTGTCCCAAGTATCGAGCATGTCCAAAATCTATCAACTTCAAGTCTTTCAAATCACCAGCGAGATTCAACAAAATGTTTTGTATTGTTACTTCATTGTGAATGATGGGGACCTGCTGTGAGTGTAGATACGATAAAGCAAACAAGACAGCCTTTGCAATCGTCTTTATCTCATATACACTGAGATCGCTATCGCGTATGATGCGCTCAGACAAAGTTTCACCACTCACAAACTCCGTTACAAGCCAAGCATATTGATGACCGCCTATCATCATATTACCTGAATCAACATACTGACAAAGGTTATGATGAGTCAATTGCTTGGCAATCTCAACTTCCGTTATTTGTCCATTATCATCTATTTGCTGATGATGGAGTTTGGAATAATTGATGAGTTTCAAAAAACGAGTCTTACCATTTGCATCTTTCACACGATAGGTTTCCGCATAAGAACCTTGCTTATGCGGAAACACTACTACATATGTCCCTATTTTATCGTTCTTTTTGAAATGCATAATGACTGAAGTTAATGATGTCGTTTGTTACCTCCAAACAGAAAGCCAAGACAACTCCAAACTGTAAAAATCCACCAGAAAATATTATACGCTGTACTATATTCATTCGCTTTATAGATAGCATCCCCAAGCCAACTGCGTATCAAGTTCGGAATGAAGAAAAGTCCATGCCAAATACCAGAATACCACGTATAATACTTGTCTGGATTGATGTCGCAAAGCAGCCAACCGGCAAAATAAGAAATGATGCAAAATAATAAAATTCTTATCATATTCTATTTCAATAATCCACCTGCATTCGCTGCCTCATCTTGCGGCATAAGTTCAATCAATTCTGCTGCAATCTGCTGCAATCCCTCTGTTGTAGGGTTGTTACTAATTTGCTCCATTCCACGATTTACAAGTTGGCGGGCACGCGACGAGTCTTTCCAGCGTATAGTGCCAAAGCGATCGTTGCAAGACCGAATAAGTCCCATGCACTGGTAAACCATGGTAAGTTGGAAGAATAGTCTATTGATTTGTTCTAATAGCTCACGACCAACTTGTACGTTCTTTGCACGTATAGTCTCATCTGTCTGGGTGCGGAGTTGATTAACCAATTGTGCAGAGTTATCATTTCCCAGATCGTTCTGTGCCTTTTCAAGCCTGTCGAACTCTTCACGTAACTCTTGCTCCACACGCTGCCATTCTGTATTTGCATCAAGTTGCTCAATCTTTCTAAGTAACTCTCGTAGATGGTTTAATACCTCTTTCTTCTCTGTTGTGTTTTCATTGTCTGTACGGATAGAAGCAAGTTCTTCCTTCAAGCTGTCTACATTGATTCCACTATCAGACAAGGTTTTAAGGCTGTCCTCTGCTTCTGTAAATCCTTTCTTTATTTCTGTACTGGCATCAAGCATGGTGTGCTTCTTGCTTGTATCAAGCTCTTTTTCTACAGTAGTATCTGTAGACAAGAAATGAACTTCAAGTTTCATTTGTTCGGAAGAATCGACTTTAAGTGTTACATCCACCAAACTATTCTCCGTAATGAGTGTATCAACATCATCGCCAGTGATAACAACATCTGCTACATGTTCATAGAGTGATGCAGACTTGCCTTCAGCTTCAGTAAAGTCATCTACTTGGTAAATTGGAATGGTTAGCATATCACTCTCTAAACCAGGACGAAGTTGGTTAGAAGTTTTCAAATCATTTACCACACCAGTGGCAGGCAATGGCTTGTTCTTCTCCAATCCTTTTGCCATACGGAATACACCACGTCTTTTGTCTTCATTCCATGTGGCAATACCAATATTATAAGGCAATGGTGCAGCTCCAACTACAGAACCTTGAATAATAGTGATTTCTGAAGGGAAGCAAGGAAGTGTATTCCCTCTATCGTCATAACAGAAAACATTGAACGAGTTAGCTTTTCCTTCTAATAGATTTACTTCCAACACATCACCATTTGAATCAATTTCCACTTTTCCACTTGACCATGCCTTATCTCCTCTTACAAGCTCAACGAAAACTTTGCTTAAAGGTGAGTCGGCAGTCAAACGAACTGGTATATACTCTGTCACTTCAACAGTTGTAGATTCATAATTCACATCGAGTTTGATAGTTCCCACTTGAATATCCTCGTCCGTAATCTCTGCATCCATTGTAGAAGCATAGAGTGCCGCTCCTGTTGCAACAGCAGTCATAGGGTCGATACTTGTATCAACATTAGGTGTAACTTGCTCTTTCAGCATCTGTCGGATGAGAGGGCTATGTGTTGGACCACCCACAAGAATAAGTTTGCTGATTTGTGCTCCGTCAATGTTATTGCGCTTTACAAGGTTCTTGCAGATGTCTACTGCTTTTTGGAAGTAGGGGCACATTACATCAAAGACCTGTGCCTGGGTTAAGGTTAAATCAAGTTCTATTTCTTCTCCTTCCTCATCTTCTCCGAGATCGCCAAGATTGGAAATAATATCCTCATGATCTTTAAATGAAAGTTGATTTTTTGCATCTTCTGCGTATGTTTTCATAGCATCGCGAAGTACCTCCTTTTTTTCTGGATCTTGCAAGTAACTATCTACTGCATAATTTTTCTGAAGATACGGTATAAGCAAGTTATCCACAATAGCATAATCAAGGTTCTTACCGCCAAGATAATTGTCTCCCTCAGTGTCAAAAACTTGCATGATTCCATCTTCTACTTTCAACAAGGCAGCATCAAAAGTTCCGCCTCCAAAGTCGAAAACCATCCAAAGTCCATGCTTTTCCTCTGCAGTAACACCATATGCCATAGCTGCTGCAATAGGCTCCTGAAGTAGCTCGCAATGTTTGAACCCTGCCAGCTTCGCGGCTTCCATTGTTGCAGTTTTTTGGTTTACCGTGAATTTTGCTGGCACGGTAATGACAACAGAACCAAATGTTTCATCCGTAACGAAAGACTTTAAAGTTTTCAGAACTTCTGCCGATAGTTCCTCTGATGAGAAATCTTTATTCAAGTTAGTACATGAATATTTTGTATCTGTCGCCATTGTGCGTTTAAACTCCACATATGTATTGGAGGCTCCCTTATGCCACGACTTTGTAGCACGGCGTTTATCTTGCTTCATCGTATTGTAGGCACTATCGCCAGCCTTTATAGAGCCTTTCTTGTTTACAGAGATGCAGGAAGGCATAGTGTCTTTTAATACGTCAGTCTTTATTACAATTGGTTCTCCTTTTTCCATGCGGCTGATGGCGGAATTGGTTGTTCCGAGATCTATGCCATAATCAATTTTGTTTCTTGCCATGATGTTAATATCTTAGATGTTTTGACTTACGGTTATCTGAGCAGCTTGTATCATTTGCCCATTGTAGTTGATTTGCGGTTTGGTAATGCCTGTAATGATTTGCTTTCCTTCTTCTAATTCTTCATCAGCAACAAAGTTGGCAGTTACTTTCATGCCCTCGTTGTATGGTTTCCCTAACATATCGATGATTTCATAGCCATTGGCTTTAAAGTTATCTTTGATGCGTTCCACGGCTTTTGCCAATTGCTTGTATCCCTTTATTGAAGAGTCCATACGTGACATATTGAGTTCTATTCTGACAATTTCGTCTGCTACCTTCAAGGCAAGCGAATGGTCAGGCTTATCTGTCCCAACTACCTTTGGCGTTGCGGATATTTGCTTGTCAAACATTTCCAGCAGCTTATCATCCAGTTTCACAGACTCTTCTTGCATCTTTGTCTGTGCCAACTGTAAGGCTTCCTGTGCTTTGCGTACTTCGTCGATAGAGGTGTCACCTAATTTGATACGTCTTGCCAATCGGTATATCACACCTATTATTATAATAAGCAATACCACAGCGATAATGCCCATCCAAAGCGTGCGGTTTCGCAGCATGTCTTGACCATCCTGCATATTGCTGTTAGTTTTATCGATTTCCCTACTGATATTTTTGCGGTCAGTTGCTTGAGTATTTGCTAATTGTCTGTATGCAGTCTGCAAACTGTCAATCACCTTTGTTAGTCTGGCATTCTCATTGCTAAGCGATTGGATTTTATGCTCGTCTTCTCTTTGTTTGTCTACCAGCCAGTTCAAATGATTTTCCACATTACCTTGCTTGTTCTGCAGAAGAGTAAACTTATCTTCTAAGACTTTAATTTTGTCGGTATTATTCGCCAACTTCGCACTCATTAGCATGCAACTCATGGTTACAAGCAGGATTATTGTAAATATTCTATTCATAGTTATTTATACTTGTGTTTTACAAATAAAATGAATCCATCAAGTACTTTCCTGATGAATTTGTTTATCAATGCATGATCCTTAAGTCGCTCTACAAGTTTTGGAGAGTACCTATAGTAATATGTTATAAACCATCTGCCCCATTGTCTCTGAGATAAAAACATATCTCTGAAATGTCTTAATATTACAACTTGAGGATGGTCATAATTTCCATAAGCCATTGTTGCAATATAGCATCCACTATTACTTTGATTTAAACGGCTATTTTGATTTAAACGGCTATTTTGATTTAAACGGCTATTTATATTTAATAAAGTAGAATTATTACTTTTGTAATAGTCATGAGACTTTGAGTCCATATCCATATTACCAATCGTTCTCATAAGTGATATAGCAGATGAAATAATTGAACTTAGTTTCTCAGTATCTCCGTTAATCATTAGGAATTTCTGCTGTTTATTAATCGTCTCGACTATAGCATTAACGGCTGATGACACTACAGTAGATGATATTTTAATATACAAATCATTTCTAGTTCCCATTTTCCTTTTTATGGTTTCAAGATCTGGAATACATTTCGTAATAATTTCTTGAATATCAGTAATTGACTTTCCTAAGCAACGAGTAATTAGATTATCTCCTCTGTCGCCTCGTAAGTCCTGAACATATCCCACTAATCGTGACAGTTCATTTCTTACAACATATTCTGCCCCTACATTCTTAAGAGTATCAATATTCTCCTTACATCTTTGTTTTACTAATGTTCCGACAGCAATAGATAATGCATAATTCTGAAGGAACATAGCTTGCTGTGGAGCATCATCATCATTTGTATTGTTGAAATAATCTATTCCACACTGTAGAATTTCCTGTGCCAATTTGTCTGCAATCATCTGGTATTGCAAATCAGAAATTGAAAGATAGTTTCTTAATTGCAAAAGACCCTCCTTCGTGCTTTCCATTAAGGACTTCCCTGCACTCAATCTCGCTTTTGCTAATTGTACATTATCCCCTTTTCCTCTTGATTTCTTCGCAATGGCAATAGCATTCTGTATGGTTTCGATTAATGGGTTGATAGCCTTCCCACTAATATGTTTTTTCCAGATACTATTTTCTATATGCGGAAGTATTTTCTGTACATCAATTTCTTCACATAGAGCATCAAGGAATGTGAAAGGTAAGTCTGTTACATCTACATTTCCCCCAGTGCCAATCACTGCTGACACAAATTGATTGACATATTCCATATTGGCATACAATGTCTCTACGCACGATAGGGCTTGTTTGTAGTCATCGCACATCAAGGCGCATACAATGCGGTTTTGTAGCGATGAAAGAGTTTCTTTCTTTTGCCAAATTTCTTCCGCCTTATTGCGCTCGCCTGCTATGAGGTGATTAAAAGCTATATCGTCTAACGGAGTTGTCTTGATAAACCAAAACAGCGCATAGAACATTTGGTCTTTGGGTAATGCGAGTTTAGCATCAGCATCGGCTACCAAAGTTTCAGTCCTATTGATAGGTTGTAGGTATTGGGGTAAATCTAAAGAAAAAGATACAGACTTGCCTACTTTCAGAAATGCTTTCATCCGATTGTGATTAGCCAGTCGTTCTTTGGTCGGAGAATTAGTATAAACTCCGAGTAGTCGGTAAGGATTGTTGTCTAAAACATTCATTCTAATTTCGTTCACAAACACAGCCAACAGACTCCCTTTGTTGACGAAATTTATCCTCGTAATCTATACATATAAAAAAGCGTGGAGCCAGTTCTGTCACTCGCTTCACGAATTGAGGCTCTCGCATTGCCCGACAAGTCGAAACGAGCAACGCCGAAAGCCCCACGCCAGTGTAAATATATAGTATGCCCTCTTGACAACAACCGAAAATCGATTGAAGACATTGAGAACGTATATAATACACCCCATGAAGCGTTCTTTGTTGCTTTGTTCTTGACTTGTCGATGAATTTGCGAGATTCCAATTCGTCAAAACCAAAGCGTACAAAAACGCCTTTTATCAATATGTATGTATACCCCCCACCTTTGCCCATTGGGGCTTTCGGTATGGGTAATACGCAACAAAGATACGAAAAGTATTTTATATATTTTTATTTAATTGAAAAAAAAAAGAAAAAAACATTTACTTTGTAAAGAAAAATCATAAACTGATTTTTAATTGGTACTTAATTGCATTCGAATTAAGGCTTAATTGACTTGCAAAAGATGCCCTTTTGAGGTCTAACTAACGCCCTTTTGCGATGCAATTAAGCATCTTTTCTTTTACAACCAGACAACCACTTGACTATCTGATAGTTACAAACCCAAGCAAAAACACTGTTTTTCGACCGAAAACAAGCTTATAAGACCAAAAAAATGTCATAATATTTCACACAAAAGTACTCTAAACAGATGCTTATACAAGCGTATTAAGTTTAGGTATTCAGTAAAGTGAACCACAAAAGAACAAGCTAAAATACATATAAAAAAAACGTTGATACAAAAGAACTTATCAATAAATATTAACACATGAGAAAATAAAAAACTAACAATTGAGAGTTTCCTCCTTTTTTATATATATCTTTGCACACGAAGAAAAGAAACTGAGAACAAAATTTATCATTAATAAAACTTTCAAACATTAATCTTATGAAACGAATCATATATCTATTCTTATCAGGAATTGTCCTATTGACAGCTTGTCAAAACAGCCCTTCCAAGCAAACAGATAAAGATGGTCAGAACATCGATAGTACAAAGCAGGAAATAAATATCGATAGTATCCAACAAAAGGCTAAGGTTGATAGCGTTAAGCAAATCCTTGCAAAAACGACTGATCCCTTGAAGCGAATCAAGCTTCATCAGCAAATAATTGACATCCAATTTAAGGGCGCATCACCAGAGGAGCGTTGTCGAATCTTTGATGAGTTTAGTACGGAAGTGCAAAAAGAGCTGAATAAGATCAATGACCGTGAGAGTCATTTCCTTGGGCACTATTTCGAGTATAAAATAGACAGCATGGGTAATGAAATAGTGCCACACGATTCCATTAAAAAGAAGGAGCTGTTCTATAAGAACGCAGGGATAGAAATAGTAGATTTAGGAGAAGGAATCGTAGAAATGAACCTTCAAACTAAAACATACATTCAGTATGTCAAACTATTGCCTAAGTACTATCAGGACTATTGGTACCTGATAAAGGATGCAGAGAACATTGCCCCAGATGCTGTCCTCGTAATATCGTGGCGAAGGTTGGGTAACCTGCTTGCTCGACACGAAGCTTACGTAAAAACATATCCAACAAAGAAAGAATTTTTCTGTAGACTACAAGATGATTATATATTCCTTCAGTCTGCCTATTTGTTTGGCGTAGACAATACTCCTGTGTATTATGAAAACATAGACAAAGAAGTTAAAGAAGAGTGGAAACGATTCATGAAGGCTTACCCAGATAGTCCGACAGTACCTTTTATCAAAGACATGCTTCGGATGAAGAGTCAAGAGGATAGGGATGCTATTATGCAAAAGCTAACAAAGTTCCAAGAGAGCTCAGACTATCCTTTGCTTAAACCCTGTCCAGGTAAAATCAGAGCCTATTCTGAGGAGTTTTAACAGAAAATAAAGGTACTAAACTTGTAATTTGAGTAATCAACTCACACTTACAAAGATTGCTATAAGACTTTTGTAATTAAATTGAGTTTAACCCAAATCAGTCATTAGAAATATCGTTTCTAACAATATCTAATGACTGATTTGGGTTAAAACCTTGTTATGTTAATTGTTTTTAACACACCATACCCTATTATTTTCAAAGTTAAGTTTG
>ERZ773027.1067-NODE-1067-length-15482-cov-6.392429_pt1 | contig 15482 bp, 10 predicted proteins | sample MGYA00511032_ERZ773027 | MGnify/ENA primary metagenome ERZ773027 (study PRJEB29015, sample SAMEA2738138) | human oral metagenome | biome: human oral; feature: human-associated habitat; material: saliva | place: China | collected 2190 ... | reverse complement strand
ACCAACTTCTTGTTGAAATGGATGGATTCGATGGTGAAAAAGGTATTATCGTAATTGCAGCTACTAACCGTGCTGACGTATTAGATAACGCCCTTAGAAGACCGGGTCGTTTCGACAGACAAATTAAAGTTTCTACACCTGATGTAAAAGGTCGTGAAGCTATTCTTAAAGTACATGCTAAAAACAAACCACTTGCTAAAGGTGTTGACCTTCGTTCATTAGCAGAAAAAACTCCAGGATTCTCTGGTGCGGATCTTGCTAACATCCTTAACGAAGCGGCATTATTAGCAGCTCGTGAAAATAAATCTAGTATTGATAAAGAAGATCTAGATGAAGCAATGGACAGAGTAATCGGTGGTCCAGCTAAACGTAGTAGAGTATACACTCCAAAAGAAAAACGTTTAGTAGCTTACCACGAAGCAGGTCACGCAATCGTAGGTATGGTACTTGATAGTGCTGATAAAGTGCAAAAAGTTACTATTATCCCACGTGGTGATGCTGGTGGATATAACTTAATGATTCCGGAAGAAGAAAAATACTTCCAAACTCGTACAGATTTAATCGACAAAATCTGTGGATTACTTGGTGGACGTGCTGCAGAGCAAATCTTCTTTAATGAAGTATCTACAGGAGCACACAATGACTTCGAACGAGTAACAGCTATTGCTCGTGCGATGGTTACAGAATACGGTATGAGTGATGCTGTAGGACCAATGCAAGCTCCATTCCACGATCCATATGGTGGACGTCAACTTTCAAGTATCGGTAACTACTCAGAAGAAATGCTGAAAGAAATCGATATCGAAGTTCGTAAAATTATTAATGAATGTTATGCTAAAGTTCTTCACATTATTGAAACTCACAGAGAACAATTAGAACTTATTGCACAAACACTTATCGAAGTTGAAACAATCGATAGAAAAGAAATCGTTGCTCTTTACCAATTTGGAAAAATGCCAAAAGACTTAGATGAAAGAGAAGCAGATCAACTAGATAAAGTAGTTAATAAGAAATACTACGAAGAAGAAGCTCGTAAAGCCAAAGAAGAAGCTGAGAAAAAAGCTCAAGAAGAGGCTCAAAACGAAGAAGATAAAGTTGAAAAGGTTGAAGAAAAAGACCTAGAAGACGAAAAATCAAAAGAAAAACCTTCTGACGAAGAATAAAAAATAAACCCTAGATTTGGAACTAACCAAGTCTAGGGTTTTGTTATATTCTTTTGAAGTGTTATTATAGTAATGTTTAGACGATGTTCATATTCGAAAGTGAGCGATAAATGAGCGATAAATGAGCGATAAAAAATTTTTTATGGTATAATAATTAAAAGAAGTTGATAGGAGAAAGCTATGAAACCACCATTTACCATTACGAGTATTATTCTTAATTATCTTATAGAGATTTCTAAAGTATTAGGAAATCTTGAAATAGAAACAAAGAAAAACTTACATTTAAGAAAAGAAAATAGAATAAAATCTATTCACTCATCTTTAGCAATAGAAAATAATAGTTTATCAATAGAGCAAATTACAGCAATTATTGATGGGAAGAGAGTTCTAGGAAATCCAAAAGAAATAAAAGAAGTAAAGAATGCATATGAGGCTTATGAAAAAATATTGAATTTAGACCCCTATAGTGAGAAAGATTTTTTACTTGCTCATAAATTATTAACTACAGAAATAGTAGGACAATCAGGGAAGTATAGAAATTCAGATGTAGGAATTTTTGATGAGCAGGGAAATGTGGTTCATTTAGGTGCAAGACCTCAGTTTATTGGTGATTTAATGGGGGAATTATTTGAATGGGGACGCAGAGATGACACTCCAGCACTTGTGAAGAGTTGCGTATTTCATTATGAAATAGAGATGATTCACCCATTTGAAGATGGAAATGGAAGAATGGGAAGGTTATGGCAAAATGTTATATTAGCTAATTGGAATCCATTGTTTAGTTGGATACCGATTGAAACGATAATATATGAAAATCAACAACAGTATTATAAGGCTTTAGCACAGGCAGATAGAGACAATAATTCAACAGTGTTTATTGAATTTATGTTAGGTGTCATATTAGAGACTCTACTGGCGTACAAGGAGCCTGATGATAAGACAAAAGAATTGTCTAAAGCAGAACAAGATGTTTTTGAAAAGATAAGAGAATACTTGAAAAATGAGAAATATATTACTGTAGCAATAGCTTGTGAACTGGTAGAAAAATCTAAGCCAACAGTTAGAAGATATATTGCGAAATTTGTTGAGTATAAGTTACTGGAATCTCATGGAGAAAATAGAGATAGAAGGTACTCGATAAGAAAATAAATAAAAAGATATCAGAGAGAAACATGAAAATCGAAGCTAGATCCGAGTAACTTTCTGATATCTTTTATTTTTTATTTGTTCTTTCTTCTCGTAAAGAAGTGGACTGTCGAAATTACTAATCCAAGAATAATTATATAAATCACTTGAGAAAATACTAATGAAGTAAAGTGATTTTTCAGGATAAATATATTAACTCCCACACCTATAATTGCAGCTATATTTAACATAGAAAGTAGTGCAACTTTATATTTGTTAAGAGGTAGGCTGACTTTGGCAACCATACATAATCCATTTATTAACGCAAGAAGGAAACAGATGAATTTCGCTTGTGAATTATCTATGATAGCAAAGTTTGTCAGTAGTACTGTAGCTACTAAAATACCACCACCGATCGCAGCGTTTGTCAGTATGTCTTTCATGAAGTTATTGCTTACTTTTTCCTTATTCGCTTCAAAAGTTAGGAAGAATGATGGAATACCGATTGTTATCGCTGAAATTATCGTAAATTGAATCGGTATAAATGCAAACTCCAAGGCGAAGATTACACTAAGTATTGAGAAGACAATTGAGAAGAATGTCTTTGTAAGAAATAGTGAAGCTACCTTTTGAATGTTATTAATAACACGACGACCTTCCATAAGTATATCGTAGAATACTCCAAAGTCATCTGTTAAGAATACGATATTTGATACGCTTTTTGCAGCACTAGTAGCACCATTCATAGCAAAACTAATATCAGCTTTTTTAAGGGCAAGAACATCGTTAACCCCATCCCCACTCATAGCTACAGTCTTTCCAGCTTTTTGTAATACGACTACCATTTTCTGTTTTTGTTCAGGGGTAACACGTCCGAAAATATCATTCTCAAGAACAGTTTTTTCAAAGTCCTCTTCAGTTACTTTAGTCATATCAATAGCCTTAGCATCTTCTTTGAAACCAGCTTTCTTAGCGACACCGTACACGGCTATATGATTATCTCCACTGATTATTTTCACTTCAACACCTTGTGATTCGAAGTATTTGAATGTTTCTTTTGTGTTTTCTTTTATTTCATCTGATAGAACTACATGTCCTACAAGTTTCATATTAGTAGGGATGTTTGTACTGTCTTCAGTATAGGCTAGCGATAAAATTCGATAACCTTCTTTTTTCAGATTCTCGTAATATTCATCCATTTCAGATGCGAAGCCTAAAAATTCATATGCTCCGAAGAAATATGTTCCACCGTTCTTTAGTTTTATAAATGAATATTTATTTTTACTAGAAAAGGCTCCTAATTCTTCTACATCCCATTGTTTTTCACATGTTAGATGATTTTTTAAAGCTCTAGATGTTGCATTTTCATCATCGAAGTATGCAAGATAACTTGATAATTTTTCTGCAACTTCATCATTGATTTCTACAACATTCATATTACCCGTAGTGATAGTTCCTGTCTTATCGAAACAAAGGACATCTACTCTGGCAAGAGTTTCCACGCAGTATAATTCTTGAACTAGAACTTTCTTTTTAGCAAGCTTCATCGCAGCAACTGCAAGAGAGACGCTGACAAGAAGGATTAAACCTTCTGGAATCATACCTACTAAAGCTCCAGCACTTCGCAAGACTATTTCTACATAACCACGTCCCAGACTAGCACCACGCATGTATAGCATAATTGCGACAGGAACTAATAGAATAGATATAACTTTTAAGATTTTATCCATATAGTCACGCAGTTTAGATGGGTATTTTTTAAATTCTTTAGTACTTTTAGCAAGCTTATTAATATAGCTATCTTCTCCAACAGCAATAGCTCTTACTAAACAACTACCACTAACTACGTTACTACCACTCATTACTTTATCATTAGTAGTCTTAAAGATATTGTCACTTTCACCAGTTAATAGTGATTCGTCGACCTCAATACTACCTTCGATGATTTCAGCATCAACAGGAACTTGATCCCCGAGATTTAAGTGTAGATATTCTCCAAGGACGATTTCTTCAGAATCTATATTTATTGTTTCATTATCACGGTTTACTCGGTATTTACTTCTACCTAGCAAACTCAATTTCTCAAGGGCATTTTTCGAACGAACTTCTTGAAAGATACCGATGGCAGTATTTATAGTAATTACACCTAAAAATAACATATTTTCGAATCTAAGTGTTGTAGCTATAAATGCTGCTAAGACTAAGTTCATAGCATTGAAAAAAGTAAAAATATTAGAAAAGATAATCTCTTTAGTAGTTTTATAAGGTTTTATTTCACTAATATTTTTTTTCGCTTTAGTTACTTCTTCACTAGTTAAATATTTCATTCTACCTCCGCCATAACTATATTTTTTAATTAGTTTCTATTTTATCACACTTTAGTATAGTTTGGAAAATTAAAGTACAGTTAATTTCCTAGGAAATATTCTCCCACCTATATATAAACTGAAAAAAATAATATCGTTATATTTTTGTGCATATAATTGTTGTCGAAAATATATAAAAATATAGAGCAAAATGTATTACTTTTATGCAGCAATATCTTATCTACTATTTATTGCAACTTTTCTATTTGGTAAAAGAATTAATGGTGCAAAAAACTGGATAAGATTAGGTTCAAATTTTGCTTTCCAACCATCTGAGCTTATTAAGATTGCTTTTGTTTTTCTTATTGCAGCTTACTATAAAAATAGAGATAAATTTGAAAAAGATATTTTTAAAAAATATAGTTTACATTTCTTTTTCTATACTTTTTTAGGTTTTCTATTTTTACAAAAAGATTTAGGAACAGTACTTGTTTTCTCAGGTGTATTCATGTTTGCACAATATATGTATGAACCTCATAGAAAATATATGTTTATTAATCTTTTGGTTCTTTCATGTGGAGCTGTTTTAGGATATATTTTGTTTACTCACGTTAAAGTCAGAGTTAAAATTTGGTTAGATCCATTTAAGTATGCTGATGGAATGGGTTATCAAATAATTCAAGGCTTCTATGCAATAGCAAGTGGTGGATTTTTCGGCAAAGGACTAGGACTTGGAAGACCTGATTATATTCCTTTTGCAGAAAGTGACTATATATTTGCGAGCATTTGTGAAGAAATGGGAATTTTAATGGGAATGGGCGTAGTTATGCTGTTCTTAATTCTAACATATAGAGGAATAAAAACATCTATGGAACAACATAACAGATTCTATAAATATGTAGCTTTTTGCCTATCATTAATTTTCGCTTTCCAATCATTGATAATGTTTGGAGGAATTTTAAAACTTATTCCACTTACAGGAATTACAATTCCTTTTGTAAGTTATGGGGGTTCTTCTATTCTTTCAAGTTTCATTGCTTTGGGAATTTTACAGTATGCCTCTGAAGAAAATATTTAGGAGGGTAATATGGTTGAAACTAAAAGATATAAAAGAGTTTTAACATTTATAAGTTTATTATTTATTTTAATACTTGCATATATGACTTATTTTCAAGTTGTAAAAGCAGATAAACTTAAAAACTCTGAAGATAATAAAAGAAATTGGGTTGATGACAATAAATTAAAAAGAGGAAATATTCTAGATTCTAAGGGGAATATTTTAGCTGAAACTAAAACTGACGATAGTGGCGAAAAATATAGATTTTTCCCATATGGAGAAGTTTATGCTCATATAGTTGGGTACAATAGTAAAAAATATGGAAAAACTGGAATTGAGAAAAAATTCAATGCAACTCTTTTAAACAAACAAGATAAAACTCCAATAGGAGAGTTAAAGAAAATTTTAATTGAACAAAAAGAGGGTAATTCTGTAAAATTGACAACAAATACAGAATTGCAAAAATATGCTCTTTCTCTTTTAGAAGGACATAAAGGCTCAATGATTTTAATGAATCCACAAACGGGATCAATAATTGCAATGGCTGATAGACCTACATTTGATCCAAATAAAATTGAATCAAACTGGGCAAATATTATTGCTGATGAAGAAAATGCACCACTTATTGCTAGAAGCATTGCTGGGCTTTTCCCACCGGGTTCTGTTTATAAACTAATAACTGGTACAGCATTATTAGAAAAATTAAGTCCAAGCGAATTAAAATACAATGATAAAGGTTCAACAACAATTGACCACTATAAAATAAATAACTATGCTAAAGAAGCTAATGGAAATATAGATTTAAGAAAAGCATTAGTAAAATCTTCAAATGCTTATTTTGCCGATCAAGTTCAAAAAATTGGTGTTGAAACAATGATTGATATAAGTAAAAGATTTATGTTTGGACAAGAAATTCCATTCGACTTAAAAGTTGCAGTTTCTCCAATTCCATATAATGATAAAACTACTACATTAGAACTTGCAACGGCAGCATTTGGACAAGGAAAAGACTTGGTTACTCCATTACATGTTGCTCTATATACAAGTGCAATTGCAAATGGTGGAAATATGATGAAACCTTATATCGTAGGAGAAATCGTAGATCCAAATGGAAAAATTATAGAAAAGACAACACCAGAAATTTTATCAAAAGTTGCAGATAAGCAAATAATGGATACAATGAAAGATTATTTAAAATCTTCTGGAGATACAAACTTTGTTGGTTTTATCAAAGGAAAGAAAGTTGCAGGTAAGACAGGAACTGCTGAAAAAACAAAAGACAAGATTCACTCTTGGGTAACTGTTTTTTATCCTGTAGATAATCCTACAATTGTTTGTACTGCATTTTTTGAAGAGGAAAACAAAATAGCTGCCGAAATGATTCCTATCGTAAAAAAACTTGTAAATAAAGCAATAGAACTTGGATATTAGGAGATAATATGAATTATAAAGTACTATTTAGAATTGAAAGACTTAAACTTATAGATAAATTAAAAGCAAAAATCGTAAATTATAGAAGATATTGTGAAGAAATGGGAGATACTTGCGAAATAGAAATAGTTTGTGCAGGTAATGTCGTTACACATTTCTTGGAAGAAGATGAGTTTTTCAAAGACGAAAGGTTACAAGTTAAACTATGTAAGAATGCACTAAATGGTTTAAAACCTGATTATGAACAAAAAAACATTCAAATAGTTTCAGCTGGAATCGGTGAAATAATTAAAAGAAAATCTGAAGGCTGGATAGAATATACAATAGACTAAAGTTACAGTTCCTCTATGTAGTGGACAGTGTTGAGTGAAAGGTCATGGGGCAATAGATAGTCTAAATTATTAAAAAATATATAAGGAATTCAATTGTTTGAATTCCTTATCTTGTATTTTATTAAAAACGGAGAATTTATATGTTTAGATTAATTAAGTTAGCTAAAGTGAATAAAAGTTATATTTTTTTAATTTTTATTTTGAATTTGATTTATTCAAGTATTCCAATTTTAGAAGTTTTTGTTGTTGGAAAATTTTTGAATAATATTCATGAAAGTTTATATTTTTTTGAATTTATTGGAATTTTAATTGCTCATTTTTTTATAAGACAAATATTGAGTTATTATAATTACAAGTTTAATTTACATATTGAAAAACAGTTTTCTACGTTTACTATGAATTTCATTTCGGAAATTCCTTATTTTAATTACGAAAATGAAGATTTTCATAGAGAAGTATATTATGTAAAAGATATAGTACCAAAATTTAAAAGTTATTTAAATTCTATTATATCTTTGTTTTCTTATTTTATAAGATTTTTAGGATATTGTTTTATAGTTTCAACATTAATTTGGTATCTTGGAATTGTTGTTTTTATTCTATTTATTCCTTTAGTTTTTGTTGCAATATATTCAGGTAATTTAGAATATGAAAGTTATCTTGAGAGCGAAGATTTTTTTAGACGTGCTAATTATTTTGCTGATGTTCTAAATGAAAAGGAAACTGCACTTGAAAGAGCTTCTTATAAATATAATGTTTTTATAGATAAAAAGTGGAAAGAAAATAATGACAAAGGAATTGATATTGAAAAAAAGACTTTATTTTTTTCAGAACTTTATGCTAATATAGGCATAATTATAATGATGATAATTTTATTAGTTATATTTTTAGTAATATTAATATTTGGAAAAAATCAAATAAGTTTAGGTTTAAGTGTTTCACTTTTTAGTTCATTACTTGTATTTACTGATGAGATTTCATATAAATTATCTATGAACGTAAAAAAATTTGTAGATAGTAAACTATTTTTAAATAAATTTAATGAATTTATTACTAAAGATTATAAAATAGATATCGAGTCTAGTAAGTTAATTAACAACGTAGAAAAAATTGAATTTAAAAATGTATCTTTTACATATGGGAATAATTATATTTTAAAAAATTGCAGTTTTATAATGGAAAAAAGTAATAAATATGCTATTGTTGGTGAGAATGGAGCTGGAAAAACTACTTTAGTCAAAATTTTATTAGGACTTTTAGATTATGAGGGTAGTATTTTAATCAATGGAGTTGAACTTAGAGAAATTAGCAAAAATTGTTTATCAAAACATTTTGGAGCAATTTTTCAAGATTTTGTAAAGTATGAAATGACTGTTTCAGAAAATATTGGATTTGAAAGCAACAAAAATATTGATGAAATAATTAGAAAAGTAGGTTTGAATAAAAAAATTGATAGTTTTGAAAATGGAAAAAATCAATTCTTAGGGAAACTTGAAGAAGGAATTTCATTATCACTTGGAGAATGGCAAAAAATAGCATTAGCAAGACTTTTAATTAGAAATTGTGATTGCTTAATTTTTGATGAACCAACGGCTTCTTTAGATCCGATTAGTGAAAGAGAAATTATAGAGAATATTAATCATCTAATTACTGAAGATAATATTGGTATATGGATAACACATAGACTTGGAAGTTGTAGAAGTTGTGATTATATTTTAGTTTTAAAAGATGGTAAAATAGTAGAAAATGATACTTTTAATAATTTACTAAATTTTGAATCCTACTTTAAAAAACTTTATACAACACAAAGGAGTTGGTATAATGAATAGTATATTTAAAGCGATTAAATTAGTTTTTAATTTAGATAAAAAGATGTTTATAATTAACTATGGAATATTTATACTAGAATCTCTATCTTTTGTTTTTACAATTTATGCTTTGCAATTTACTTTAGAAAAATTGGGACTCTTTATTTCTGGAAACTTGACTACTTCTAAAATGATTATTTTTATGTTTCTATTTATTTTAGTAAAAATATTAACTTACGCATTTAGATCTTTTATGGGATTTTATTGTGAATATTATGATTTAGTGTTAAGTTCAAAAATACAAAAAAAATTAATGGATAAAGACTTTTTACCGATTAATTTTGAAGACAATAATTTTTTAGATGTGTTATCTCAAGCAAAAGTTGGTGCTTCAAATTTAACATATATTACTAATGCTTATATTGATGTAGTTTTTATGTATGGATTTAATTTTTTATTTTTAGCGATTTATTTGTTTTTATTAAGTCCATATTTTGTATTAATTTTAATTGTTGTATTATTGTTACAGATTTTACATAATAAGTTTGATAAAGAAATAGAAGAAAAATTAGAAGAAAATATAAAAAATTTAAGAAGAAAAAGAGAATATTTTGAAAGCTTATTTTTAGATAAAGAAACAGTAAAAGAATTAAAAATATTTAATACAAGTGAATATTTTTTAAAGAAATTTAAATCTATAATTAATAGTTTTTGTGATGCTAGTGAAATTTTTTATAAGAAATTGCTTATTAATGACTTTAGATTAGGGCTTTTAAAAATAATTTGCTATATAATAAGCTATTTAATTATCTATTTCTTAAAAGATGAGGTTAGTATTGCAGAATTTGGAGTGGTGTTTGTAACTATTAGGTCGATTTTTTCGTTATCTGAAGAAGGATTTTATGGAAGAATTAAAGAGGTAAATAGTCTTTTACCCCAACTTGATGCATTCCTTAAAATTTTAGAAAGTAATTGTGAAAAAAATATTACTTATGAAGATGAGATAATTTTTGAAAATGTAAGTTTTAAATATCCTAATTCTAATGAATATGCTTTAAAAAATATAAATTTTAAAATTAAAGCTAATGAAAAGGTAGGTATTGTAGGAGTTAATGGTTCAGGAAAATCAACTCTTTCAAAGTTAGTTTTAGGGCTTTATGAACAAAGTGAAGGAAAAATAAAAACTGTAAAAAGTAGTGCAGTTTTTCAAGATTTTGTAAAATATGAATTATCTTCAATTGAAAATGTCAAAATTTCAAATTTCCAAAATAAAGTTGATTTTTCAAAATTTAAAAAAATTGATTACTTTACTGAAAATGATTTAGATTTTGATAAAATACTATCTAAAAGATTTTCAGATGTTTCGATTTCACAAGGTCAATGGCAAAAACTTGCTATACTAAGAGGACTACATAATAATAAAGAATTTTTTGTTTTTGATGAACCTACATGGGCGATTGACCCAATTGTAGAGAAAAAAATTTTTGATTTTCTTTATAATGAAATTCAAACAGGAATGATTGTAGTTACACATAACTTATCTTCAGTAAAACAAATGGATAAAATTATGGTTTTAGAAGAAGGGGAAATAGTCGGTTTTGATACACATTTAAATTTAATTGAAAATAATGAATTATATAAGAAACTTTGGACTACAAGTACAACGTAAAAAAGAATGTGAAAACATTCTTTTTTTTATGTGAATATGTTGATAAAAAGTTTAAAAAATGGTAGAATTAATGTGTGAAAATTTAATTTTTATTTGGAGGTTATGATGGAAAAATATAATTGGTCATTAGAAAAAATCTACAAAAATGTAGATGAAGCAAGAGCTGAAATTAAACTTTGTGATGAGTATGTTGAAAGACTTGCAAAGGAAGAAAAAACAGTTAAAAATTTAAGAAATATTATGGAATTATCTGAAAAAGCAAATAGACTTGCAGAAAAATTATATACTTATGCATATATGAAAAGAGATGAAGATAGTAGAATTTCTGAATTTCAAAAATTAGCTTTAGAAGTAAACTCATTAGGAACAAGATTGAGTTCAGCTATGGCATTTTTTGATCCATTCTTAATGGAATTATCTAATGAAGAATTAGAAAACTTTTATAAAGAAGGAGATAATGAAAAGTATAGAGTTCATTTTGAAAACATTTTAAGATTTAAACCACATACTTTAAGTGAATCAGAAGAAGAACTTCTTGCAAATACTAGTGAAATGGTTGGAACTGGTCAAAACTCATTCTACATGTTAAGCTATGCTGATTTAGATTATGGTAATATTGAAAGTAAAAATGGAGAAAAATTAACTGCTGCTAATTTCAATAGTTTTCTTTTAGATGAAAATGAAGAAGTAAGAAAAGAAGCATTTGATAAGATGTATGGAACTGTTTCAAAATTCAAAAACACTTATGCTACTACTTTATACAGTGCAATTAAGAATTTAACTATTCTTGCTAAGGTTAAAAAATATCCTTCAGCTAGATATATGGAATTATTCCAAGATTGTGTTCCTGAAACAGTTTATGACTCATTAATCGAAAGTATTGAAGAATATTTACCATCACTTCATAAATATTATGGATTGAGAAAGAAAGCTTTAAAGAAAGATAAACAATATTTATGGGATCTTTATCTTAATTTAGAAAAAGAATTTGACCAAAAATATTCTTATGAAAAAGCAAGAGAATTAATAACTGAAGGTCTTAAACCATTAGGAGAAGACTATATTGAAGTTTTAAATAGAGGATTTGAAGATCGTTGGGTTGACGTTTATCCAAGAGAAGGAAAAGCTGGTGGAGCATATTCTTGGGGAAGCTTTGACACAGATCCATATATCCTAATGAACTATACTGATGACTTAGACAGTATGTTCACATTAGCTCATGAATTTGGACATTCAATGCATAGCTATTATTCAAAATCAGACAATGATTATCTATATGCACAATATAAGATTTTCGTTGCAGAAGTTGCGTCAACTTTTAACGAATTAACTCTATTAGACTATATGTTAAAGAATGTTAAAGATAAACATGAAAAGATTTATATATTAAATCATTATATCAATATGTTTATTGGAACAGTATTTAGACAAACAATGTTTGCTGAATTCGAAAAGAATACTCATTTAGAAGTTGAAGAAGGAAATGCTTTAACTGCTGATGATTTCACAAGAATAATGCAAGAATTAAATGATAAATATTATGGAGAACATGTTGAAAAGAGTGAAATTGCTAGTTACTTATGGGCAAGAATTCCTCATTTCTACAATAATTTCTATGTATATAAATATGCAACAAGTTTCTGTGCAGCAAGTTTCTTATCAAGCAGAGTAATTGCAGGAGATAAAGAAGCGTTAAAGAGCTATAGAAACTTCTTAAAAGACGGATGTAGACACCAACCAATTGAACAATTAAGAACAGCTGGAATTGATATGGAAGATAAAAATTCTATTAACAAAGCTCTAGATGTTTTCAAAGGTCTAGTTGACGAATTAGAAAAAGAATTAGAAGCGTAGAAAGATTTTAAGGAGGGTTTTTTTCGTGTCTAAGAAAAATAAGAAAAAGAATAAAATTGAAAAAAATTCTTCAAATTTTTCAGAAGGCGGATTTGATAAATCTATTTTATCCAACTATTCTCAATGGCGAGAAGATTATTCCGAAAAAGAAATTTCTGAAGAAGTTGTTCTCGAATCCCAAAAAGAAATTGAAAAGGTTGATGACTTAGATTTTAAATCACATCTTATCAATTCAGAAGTGGAAGACCATACTTTTTCAATTGACGAAGAAAAGGCAAAATCAAGTGAGAAGGCTAAAGAGAAAGTTGAAGAAGTAAAAGAGAAAAAAGAAGAAAATAACGAAGAAGATGAAATTTTAACAGAAACACAAAGACTTCAACTTATTTATGGTAATGTTGTTCCCCTACACGAAAGACGTCGTAGGGGTAGCAAAGCTACTAAAAATAAGAATAAGGAAAAACACAAAGAGAAAAAACCTGAAGTTGTTGAAAGTGAAGATGTTAATGAAAAAGAAACTCCAAAAAAGGAAGTTGTAGTTGCTACTGCCGTAGAAACTATAGAGAAAAAAGAAAAAGTAAAAACTGAAGAAAAGAAAAAAGAAAAAGAAAAAGCTAAACCTAAAGAAGCTGTAAAGCCGAAAGAAGTTGAAAAACCAAAAGAGGTTGAAAAAGTTAAGGAAGAAAAGGATAAAAAAGATACTAATAAGTATGAAATGCCTAAAATTCCTAAAGCTTTAAAGCTTATCTTTGCTTGTACTATTGTTTTAATGCTTTCAGTTGTTGGTTTCTTTGGACTTAAAGCTTATCATTCTCTTGAAGTAAAACTTCCAAATATTCTTGCTGGAGTTGAATCTAAAAAAATTGGATTTTATACTTCAAATATAGTTTTTAATGATAAGACTATAGATAAGAATCAAGCAGAATATCTTATTTCACTTTTTGAGGGAGATGAAGCAAAACTTAAAACTGTTGAAAAATGGCTTAAAGAAGATGCTGAAAACTTAAAAAAAGATAGTAATTACAAGAGTACAAGACCGATTAGACTTCAAAAAAGTGGAAAAGTTTTAGGGCTTTTTGATGATTATAAAATTCATTTAGATCCTCTAAAATTGAAAGTTGAAAAGAATGATGATGTAGAAACTACAATTCTATTAGACGGAAAAGAAGAAGCTATTTCAGATAAAGAATATAAGCTATTCCCTGGAAAATATACAGTTTTTTACTATGATAATAATGTAAAATTAAAAGAAGAAGTTTCTCTTTTTTATGATGAAAATTCTGATGTAACAACTATTTCTTATGGAGCTGGAACAGATTATCAACTTGCTAATGAAGTTGAAAAACTAGATACAAATGCAAAAGAAAGTTCTTTTAAGATTATAACTAGAGATGATAGCAGTATTCTGTTTGTAAATGATAAAAATACAGAACTTACTGTTAAAGAGTTTAATAAACTTTCTGGAACAAATATAAAATCTGGAGATATTTTAAAAGTAGTAACTAAAATGCCTTGGGGATATACAATTTCTGATGGAGTTACTTATCAAGGAGAAAGTAAAATAAATGTAAGTACTTCTCTTACAGATAAAAGACTTTTAAATGTAGCGATTAATAGGACAATTCAGTTATTGAGAGAAGATGTTCAATCCAGAGGAAAGAAAGATGCAAGTTTATTAACTGTTATGATAAATCCATCTTTAGAAATAGAAGCTAAAAGAGTTGAATCATTAATTAATAATGGAAGAGATTATGTTGGAGGTTATCCTTCAGTTGAGTTTGACCTTAATTCTTTTGATATTAGAGAATATGGTGATACTTACGAAATGTATATTGGTGGACATTTGTTAGTTCAAGAAACAACATATCCGCAAAACAGCAAACCACCACAACTATCATCAATAACACCTGTAGAATCTACAGTTGGATTCCATTTTATATATGATAAACAAAAGAAAAATTGGTATAGTAATATTTGGGGTTTCACAACTAGAACTATTACTAGAACTAATATAAAAAGTGTAGATATATCAAAAGATATGATTGCAAAATAAAAATATAAATCAAGTTAACAAAAAGCTCATCTAAGTTAATTAGATGAGCTTTATTTTTTGTTATTTTATTTAATTAATTTTAAATTGGAGTTTATATCTTTTTTTTCGTATTCTTTATATTCAACATTGCTTTTTGTGTCTTTTATTGTTTTATCATTTATTATTTCCAAATCAATATCCAATCTATCCGCAGTGATAAATTCTTTTCCATCTTTTTTAGATATTTTTACATTCTCATATAGGCCACAAAGATTTCCGGAGTCTGATTTTTCATATATAACTATGTGATAATTTTTTGAATCTGATGAACTTTCATCATCCTTAGTTTTTTCAATAATAAAAGCTTTTTCTTTTGTTACGAAATATTTACCGCTTATCTGTTCTATTTTTACTCCTTTCGCTGAACAAGAGCTAAGAATTAAAGTAACTAAAGTAAACATAAAACATTTTTTTAAAAATTTTTTCATGTTATTGAGTACCTCCAACATTATTTTTAACGCTTTCATACTATAAATTAATTATAACATAAAAAATGATAAAGATAAGACTGATAATTTTTATAAAAATATGATATAATAATATAGTTATAGTATATTAGTATAATAAAAATCTGGATTTGCATTTAATTTTATAATTAATATAAGTTAGATTTAAATTTGATATTTTATGAGATAAATTTAGGAGCAT
>ERZ773027.1065-NODE-1065-length-15508-cov-2.996182_pt1 | contig 15508 bp, 29 predicted proteins | sample MGYA00511032_ERZ773027 | MGnify/ENA primary metagenome ERZ773027 (study PRJEB29015, sample SAMEA2738138) | human oral metagenome | biome: human oral; feature: human-associated habitat; material: saliva | place: China | collected 2190 ... | reverse complement strand
CGCTTTGAATAGAGCTAGAACTCAAATTAATTTGTAACCAAGACCATATTAACGCCCATACATCAGGCTCTTTAATTGGCATATTTCCCCCTAATTTTTTAGGCAATAAAAAAGCCCACGCATTAACGTGAGCTTGTGATATGGCAAAGGCGCAAGGAATCGAACCTTAATTAACGGTTTTGGAGACCGCTGTCTTACCATTAGACTACGCCCTTATAATTGGATAATAAAAAACCGAAATGTATAAATACACTTCGGTCATTTTTATGAATAATACTGCAAAACTTATTAAAAGTCAATGAATCTTATATATTACAACCATTTATCTATCAGTATTTATTATCTAAATCATCATAGATATTCCAAGTGTTCCCTCTATTATCTCTACCTCGATATATATCATCGCCTATACGGTGAGTTGTCGCTCTATAACCGCCTGATCCACTTGTGATATAGGTATCGCCAATTCTGTGTGTAGTGCTTGAAAACCCACTTGAATCACGGCAAATTCGAGTATCTCCAAAGTTATTGCAAGTGGTATAACCCGCCATCGCTGCGGACGATATTAGCGATAAAGCAATCAATAGTAATTTTTTCATATTATTTCCTTAGGCGATAATTAGTCAGCCATATAAACTAACTCTTTGCATTCAGCATAACTTTTATGCAAATTAACCATGCAAGATTCAACCTCTCGCATGGCTCTTGTTTTATTTTCTGATTCGTCTTTCTTATTCATCCCGTATGCAAATGTAAAAATAAAAACAATAAATCCAACCCAAAGTAAAGCCTCTCTCAAATCTTTGCTCATACCCCCTCCAACGCATCTAATTTAGATAAATTATAGAGGGGGATTTTAAGGATAACTGTGATCTACTTCACATTTTTGATAAGTCGTTTTTTTATTTCTTCGATGGCTGATTTAGCTCTAAACATTATCAGCCTTTCTCGTAATGTAGGATCAAGGATTTCCATTTCTCTTATTGATATTAAATAAGTGTAACTAAATAATTTATCCCCTTTCGAGATAATAAAAGATACATCAACACTGTAAGGATGAGAATATACAACTCCAACTAAATCAATGCGAGATACATTTAACTCGTCCTTTGAATCAAGGATTTTCTCGATAAACATTTTTACTGCTTTATCAATTTTCTGCTCTGCATCTGTTGTTTTTAAATCAATCATTGTTGTAATTCCTTTTTTAAGTATTGTTTAATTACATCTTCAGCACAATTCATTTCATTATAGCAATGGCGCTCAAAGTCCACCACTAAAGATAAGAGATAACGTTTGAAATACGCCTCAGTACAATCAATGGATTTCATTAAATGGTAGATTGTGGCTTTCAGCTTGCCTGTTCCATCACATTCCGGGCATTTATGTTTTTGCACTCTACCCACTTCACCAGTGCCACGACAACGAGGGCAAGTGTTGGATTTACGCAAATCGTTTAATTCTCTAATTCTTAATTGGCGAGCCTCAACGCTATTAACGGATAATCCACTTTCTTCAGCCATTTTGCTTGCTCTTTCTAAAGCTGATAAGTGCGCATATTGTGAGCGTAAATAGCGTTTTCTTAACGCTTTAATATGTCTTAACTGACTAGGCAAAGGCAAATCACATACCATATCAACAACATATTTTAAGGCCTCTGAGGCGTGTTTAGGACGGCCAAACTCTTCACACCACGCATCAACATAACTATCAACAAATTCTCTTGAGGATTTTTCTTGGCGGTATTTACTCATTAACAAATGATAGCCAAGCATATATTTATTTTCAGCTTGAGAAAAAGCACAAATAATTTGCTCTTTGTAAAGCAGCGCAACACCGCCTCTTCCAGTTGTTTCAATACTAACGCATTTTGGATTATGTAATTTAACTAACAATTCGATTGATTTACTCATTTTCAAGCCCTCTAATTTTTACTACAACCATTCCACCTTTTTTAATTCCGCAATTTTTGCTGCGAAAATCTTTTATCACTTTGTTGTTGTCGTCTTGTATTAATCCTGAGGCGACTAAACTATCGAAAAGCCCTTTGTTTATATTATCGGGATCACGGTTGCGGTTATCGGGATAGTACACATCAAGGCAAATCGCCACTGAACCTGTAAATGGATCGAATTGTTGTAAAATTCTCAAAGCCTCCGTTTTAAATTTTCTGCCAGCCTCGCTGATATAATGCCGTCCGTTTCGTGTATGCCGCCAATAATGATTAACTGACGGCGGATAAGGTAATGCAATTTCTAACCAATCAGACATATTTTCCCCTCCTTGAGTAAAATGTTGATTGTTCTTAACACTCCCTCTGCGTGCATAAGTCTTAATTGCTCTCGGGAATAATTTGTTCTTACTCTTCCATCGATTGCGTTATGGCAAGCTGCACAACAATAAGCTCCAAAAATATCATGCGGCTTACTTCCCATGCCTCTAAGCCAAGAGCTTGTATAGTGCGCTAATACCACTGTTTCGTTTTCACCTGTGCAAATACCAGGAATTCTTACCTGACATTCACGCCCTTTCGCCTCCTTGCGTAAATTAGCCATTTTATTTTCCTCTTGAATACACTGCTCTTTTGTTAAATCGTTCTGCTGGATAAGATACTTCCGGCATTGTTACAGTAATATTTTCCTGAATAGGCTTATTTAACACCTCCGCAATAATTCTTATAACCGCTGCGGTTATAACTGTTTTGCCGTGATCAACATGACCGATTGTACCCACGTTTACATACGGTTTAGTGCGCTCAAATTTTTCTTTGTCATTCATAATCAATACCGTTTCTTATCCAAGATGTTTAGCCAACCAATAACCCAATCCAATCACTATCGAAAGCCAAGAGCCGACTGCACAAACGCAAGATGTCCATTGGAAAAATGCTCTCGTGATGTCATTTTGAAAAATAACTGCAATGACAAACGCTGAGGCTGGTGCAGCAGCAAAGCTTAATAGTAAAAGAATGTAATTTAGCGATTCCATTCGCTTATCCTCCAAATGCCATTAATTGATCAATTCTGTTATCTAAATCAGATTCACTTTCATAAATGTTGCATAGTGTTTCATTCCAAATTACGCCATATACTCCTTTGTAAACACTGTTGAACTTTTCTTGGCTCATATTGGCGAATGATATTGACCATCTCTCTTTAATTGTTCCGCCATCCTGAACCGGCTTAATGTCATAAAAGCCCGCTTTTTTCATAACGTGATCTAAATACGATTCAAGCGTTTTCATACCCTCATAATCGAGTTTTGATTCTCGATTCAACCGCACATCTGCAAGCACGCTGTCAGCTATTGGCTTTGTTATTCTTTGGTAAAAATCTTCATCGTTTGCGGCAATCGCTATCTTTTTTGCAACCGCTTGAGCGATCCACTCTTCAGCTTGTGTGAGTACGCTAAATTCAGGCTGCCAATACTCAAAGCCACAATCTAGCAATGCAAAAAATTTCTTATGATGTTGATAATTACGATTGTTGCTAATTGGTATAATTTTTACCGCACTTCCAACCGGCAACCCCTTGAGTAAATTGCGGTCATAATCCGTTTCAGCTACAACCGCACCATTGGCATATTTAACTGCAAAAATTTCCGTTTTTTGCTTACGTTTACTTTTGCCCATCTTCCTGATGTTCCGTCTAGTGGATTTACTATTTTTTACGCCACTCTAAATCCTTAAATGAATCAATATGAACGTGTCGGATAACTTGATTCATCGCTCTTTGGTATGGATTAAAAATTGCAATTACATTTCCACGACAAACATCAACATATTTACCTGTTTCGCCATTTAGAAATTTAACTCGTCCACCAACGATGAATCGAATTTCAGTTGCTTTCTGAGTAACTAAAGTGAACCATTTTGTAGATATATCAATAGGGAGCAGCATAACGACTAGGCAATTATTGTTTTCAAAGAGGCTTACTGCTCTTTCAATAAATGGCAATGGTTTGCTATATGGAGGATTTACAAATACGCTTTCATCATTTAGCGGATAAGTTAAAAAATCCTGTTCTTTTGTAATAAAAAATTCAGGCACTTTGGCATTTTCAGCACTGGCGCAGCCATCACAAGTAAAGACGAACTCATTATCAAGCGGATTAAAAATTGATAATGGAGTTGGATAGGTGTCTTTATCAAATTTTTGTTCCATCATTTTCTGTAACTCTCCCAATCAAATTTAATCACTGCACCTTGACCCTCTTTCATCCGGTCGATAATACGGTCGCCAATGTATTTGCCTAATTCTTCCTCAGTCAGATTGCTAATTAGAATTGTTGGCCGCATTTGCTCGTATCGCTCATTGATGATTTCAAACAAAATGATTTTTTCTGATTCTGTACCGAACTGTACGCCTAATTCATCAATGATTAATAAGCTCTTACTGCAATAAAATTTAATTGCATCTTCCTCAGTTAAATCGGAATCTTTGCCCCATGTTGATTTAACTTTTCGGATGATCCGCATTACAGTGGTTAGATACACATCAGATTGATGATTTTCGATTACGCTATTGGCGATGGCGCAAGCTAAATGATTTTTCCCTGTTCCAGGTTTACCGCAAAACACCAATCCGCCGCCTAATTTGAATCGCTCTAACCATTTATCTGCATAGCGTTGGCAAATCTTTTTAGCCAAGCGATTTTGAGCGGTTTCGATATAGCTATCAAAGTTAGCTGAGGCAAATCTTAGTGGAATACCTGATTTATCTTTTAGCTCTTTGATTTTTGCTTGTCTTTCCCCGTTATTTAAATCTCTAATTTGCTGCTCAACCAATTCAATTTCTTCTTTGATACAGTGCGGGCATCTTGTTTCAAACGCTTTGCCAATAAGCTCAACTTTTCTTACATACTTAGTAAATTCGCCATGTTTCGGGCAATGCGCCTCAACCTGTTGGCTTGGTAATAGATTTTCAGCCGTTGGCAATCCGTTGATTGCGTTTTTGTACTCAGATTTAAGAGCAATTAGCTTTTCTTGCAATTCTCGCTTATCCATGATTACACCTCGCTTTCACCGTCTAAAGCCCAACTTGGAATTTCTGTTTCTCCAAGATCTCTATCTCTTAAACCATTGTGAGCATCAAATTTGCCTGTTTTGCCTTTTTCATTACGCAATGAAGAGGCGGTTGATTGCCAATTCCAAGTTGCATCAAACGTAACCCAAGTACCTTTAGCCAAGATAATTTCAATAGCAAACGATGTTTCAATTCCAGCTATGCGAGCATTGTTAGCAATTAAAGCCATCACTCTTTTAGTGATTGGTGCTTTTCTGAATTTACGATGGGCAATAAATTCATCAGCAAGCTGACCTGTAACACCATATTCAGCAAGCAACTCTTTTACGTTTATTTTTTGAGTGCGGGTATTATTTATATGATCATTTATATTATTATTAGTTGTATTATTATTTGTCGGATCTATTTCCGAGTTATCTCGGATTTGTTTCCGAGTTATCTCGGATTCATTTCCGAGTTGATGGCGTTTACTCGGATTTATTTCCGAGTTAATAAATAACTCCAATTTATTAAATTCATTCCAGGATTTTCCCTTGCCAGTTAAACGAATAAGATCCTTGTCGCCATGTTTGCCTTGTTTTAAGTAAATAATCAGACCTTTGTCATGAAGATCTGAGAAATGTCTATAAACTGTATCGGCTGTTTTGTAATACAACGGCAATTCTTCAATGACTTTATTTCTTGATACCCAATAATAAACAACATCATTGATGATAATTTCTTCAGCCCAAGAAGAGGCCTGATTAAGCAAATCAAAAAGTGCGCCTTGATTAGGATTTAATCCCCACTCTAAGCACTTTTTGTTGTTTATATATGTATTGAATCTCATATCAAACCACCAATCTGTATTCTTTAACTCTTTTGCCACTTGGAACAACAACCCATCTATCCAATATGGTATATTTCATATTTTTGATGTCATAAATGCGTGCGCCAAGTCGTGTGCAGTTAAAACGATGATATGCCTCAAGTTGCGTTAATCGCTCGCCATTTAATAATGCTTTCAAAATCATTAAATTTTGCGATTCGCTTTCCTTTTCGTTTGCGTTTTCGTTCAATTTAGGTGATAATTTAGCCATCTTTTGATACTCCTCCTGAGTTGATAAAGGTAATCACATACCTAATTGAAGCCATCGTTCCAGGATGGCTTTTCTTTTTATTTCAGGCTTGGAAATACATCATCCACAGTACAATCCACGCCTTTTTTGTTGAAAGCAGCAACCACTTCTCTTGCAAAATCTAACGTAATAGTACGAATATCTCGCTCAAAGTGACCGATGCCGGTATAGCATCTACCTAATAGCTCGCCCAAATCGCTTTGAGTTAAACCCGCTTTTTTACGGTAAAACGCCATTAAGTTTTTATGCTCAACACTTCTTTTTGCGTTCTCAGTCATACAACCTCCATGTTTGACTTGATACATTATGTAGTAAATTAAATATAAATGCAATACCTATTGTATCATTTGTTTAAAAATATTTTTTATTTACCTGTTTACAAATTGCTACAATATGTCATAATGCGGTTTAGCAAATAGAGGGTGCTAAAATGAAGAAAAAATGGACTGATTTTATCGATGATGAGCTAAAGAGAACTGGAGTATCTAGGGCTAAGGTAGCAAATCATCTAGGCGTATCGGTTGGCGCAGTTGGTCACTGGCTAAATCAAAACCGAGAAACTAATTTTCCTAATGTGCCAAAGATGCTAGGACTTGTCGGACAAGATGCTGTTCTGTTATATTCTGATGGCTCGCTAGAGAAAATCGATAACGAGCAGATCAAATTTATAAACAAACCTAAGGCCAATCTAATCCCAGTCATGGGGGATGTCGTGATGGAAAAAGAAGGAACTTTAACATTAACAGAAGAGCAAACAGGCTTTATAAAAGCCGAAAGTCAAGATCCTGATGCTTATGCGTTTAAAGTAAAGGGATCAACCGCCGAACCACGAATTAAAAGTGGTGAGTTTATTTTAGTAGAACCAAATGCCACAGTTGATAACGGTGACGATGTATTGGTGATTTTTGAAAGTGGTGATTACGCAATTAAGACTTTTGATTATATGCGAGATGGTGAATATCGCTTTTCTAGCGTAAATCAATCTGAAAGCTCAATCAACGTACCAACGGCAGATGTAAAAGCAGTACACTTGATCGCCGGCACATTCCACCGCTCTCGCTTTATCCCTAAAGAAGAAGTAGAAAGCAAAAAATAATCTAAAAGAAACTAGATTAAAAAGCCGCCTTAATTGGCGGTTTTTTGTTACCTAAAAATAAGTAAAATTTCAATTTTTAGATTAAATTTTGACCACTTGTCAGACCTCAGATGACAAAATCAGATCAAAAAACAAGCAAACAAACCTATATATGATCGAAAAATAAGCGATTGATTCACTCCCCTACTGCGGCAATTCCATACCAATTCCAAAGAAATTTCAAAAAATTTTCAAAAAAAATTACTTTCAAAAACAACATATTGTATTAAATATGCAAAAAATTTTAAAAAAATAATACAATAGGTATTGACTATGCTAACTACAATATGTATCATAAGCGCCAACAAGAGGAGAGAAGTTAATCCTCAGGCTCTTTAAAATTTTAGTTGTCGTGCGGATGATAAGTTGCACCTGGACTAAGGTGCGTAACCCCACAGCAGAAAACTGTACTGCGTGTTAATCGAAGAGATGCGGTTGGCAGATTATTAAATTACCAAGTGGCAGCGCTGCTTATCATCCTAAGCAATCTCAAAGAAGATACGACTGCAATCAGGGAAAGGTGGAACAAGCCCATGGATTGCAAGAATAAAGCAAACACAGCTAAGTGTGACAGCCGGAAAGACGGCATATATCAAAGTGCATTTTATCTAGTGTGCTTTGATATAAATTGCAGATAGATTGCAAACAAGGAGGTGGATTATGTAATAAACGGATTTTCTCTCTATTTAGCTAATTTTTTTACCTTAATTCAAAATCCATATTGATATGGTTATTTGTCAAGTGGTCGATTGGCAAATATAGGCAAGGATGCCTAAAAATTACTTGCTTGGCTGCGCAAGTAAATTTGCAGCCAAATTAAAGCGTGCTGATGTACAGAGAAACAATGGCTAGTGAAACTATTGCGAATGATAGATGCGCACGCTTTAACGGCTCTTGTTTAGTCGATTGTGGAAATCGGCATGGTAACACTTAAATGGTAGCGTTATGAAAAATAACACTGGTTCAAATCCAGGAGAGCCGCCAGCTAAATCCGCTTTCTAACAGCGAATTAATCGCTCTAATCTTCTTGAATAAATGATTGAATGAGAGCGGATCTAGCTGGTTACAGCATTTCATAATAAGTAAATTCCTTTGAAATTGGTTATACCCTCTAGTTGCTTTTATTAGGATTGGCACTAGAGGGATTTTTTTAACCAATATTTTTTAACCAACAACGAGGTGAACTATGAAAATCAAAAACATTTTACAAATAGCTGCTGACATCATTTTTGGAATTGCATCGATTGCATCAATGCTATTTGCCCTATTCGTGCTAATTGTTGTAGCAACAACACCAGCACACGCCTATACGCAAGAAGAAAGAGCGCAAGCCTCTTTATTGTGGAATGCAGAACATGGCGATTTGCAACCGAATTTAACTGAACCGGCTAGACAGGAGGCTCTAGTCTTTACCGCAACAAAACAAAAGGAATTGGATCATGAAAAAGGCAAAAGTAAAAATTGAGGTCGAGCCTTATCCGAAAGGTGGCTGGTATGTTGTTGAGAGAGTAAACGGGAAAGTATGGTGGCACTCTTCTAATTACCAATCAATAGAGCTTGCTGAAGTGCGAATGAAAGAGCGTAAAGAGCTAAAAGCAAATACGGCTGAATGGCTCAATAACAAGCTCGCTCGCCGCTCAAAACCGAAAACTGGACTAGCAACCAAGCCAACATTAGTTAAGCGTATTTCAAAGGCTAAGATGCGTTATTTAAAACGTTTTGATGAGTACAACGAAATGCGTAATCAACAGCCTGAATCAGAGCGCCAAACTGAATTTCAACTTACTGAGATCCATCGCCTTTTTGGCGTACACGCAACCACAATCGAGCGAGCGATTTATTATCGCCAAATCAAGCCTCGAGGCAAAAAATTAATCAGAGGTCATTGGGTGAGAACATTTAAATACGAGGATTTATGCTCTTACTTTGACATATTGAGGGGTATTCCAAATGGAAACGATGCAACGACAATTTGAAATGGCTAGTTTTACTGCTTATGACAAAGCGCAAGAACAATATGATGCTTATGAGCGTGCAGTAGAAAATGAAATTAGCGATATAGAAAGAGAAATAAAAAGTGGAGATAGCCAAACCTTATGCGAGTTTTCTGAGCTTATGGAGGAAAACGAAAATACTTGGCTAGATATTTTCTTATGTGATCAAGCATCGCTCAAAAACTTGAGAGATAAGGCAGTAAAAAAACTTGCTGAAAATCGCATAGCGCAAAACGAAGAAGATTATAAACGTGGTTATATTTAAATTTAAGGTAAATAAAAATGACAGAAAAATTTGAGTTGATCCTATCAACAGAAAGCAAAGTTTTAACAACCAATATTGCTGACTTTGAGAAACAAGTGGATGAGTTTATCTCTACCCTAACAAGCAATTTTGAAACCGATGATGACTTCTTGGCAGCTAAAGAAGAAGTAAAAATCCTTAAAGAATTAGAGGATAAAACAAGATTGGCCATCAAAAATGCCGTTGGCGGTGATATTAAAAAGCTCGTTGAAACAGCCGAAAGCATTGCCGAGCGGTTTAGACAAGAGCGATTAGCACGAGATAAATTGGTCAAAAATAAAGAATCTGAAGTTAAAGCTAAGATCGTAAATAATGCGATTGCGGAAATCTCAGATATTCGTCACAAATTACCGAAAACAAGCGATGTATCACTTGCGTTAGAAGAGAATATTCCAAAGCATAAAATCGCAAGCCGAATTGAAGAAAGTGCAAAACGCAAAAGTACAATCTCAGGCTTAACGAAAGCCGTAAATGCTGAGAAAACCCTAATCATTAGCGAGATCACTATTGAAGTCACTCGCTTAACTGAACGCCTTGAACAACTAACCACTAAATCAAGCTATCTATTCCCTGATGCAATCAAATTAATTGCAAGTGAAGAAGATTTAGCGCCAATCATTAAACAACGAATTGATGATGAGCAAAAGCGTGAATTAGAAATCAAGGCTAAAGCACAAGAAGAGGCAAAAGTAAAAGCCGAAACGCAAGCCGTCCAATCTTCTTGCAAAGAAAAAGACATGGGAAGTGAAACGTTAAAAGCACAAGAATTGTCGCCTGGCGATGCTATTGAACATTTTGAAGTCAGAATTGCATACTCAGGAACGTTGAACGATGCCGTATCATTCGCTCGTAAAATTAAAGAGCAATACGGTGACAATGTAACACTCAAGAAAATTAATTAGGAATTAAACATGGCAACAACAGCACTTCAATCATTAACCAAACAACTTTCAAACCGTTTTGAATTAAACACAAACGAAAATGAGTTATTGGCAACGTTAAAAAATACAGCTTTCAAGCAAGCTGGCAAAAAGTACAAGGATAACAATGGTAATTGGAAAGAAATGCCGGCTCAAGCGGTCACTGATGATCAAATGATGGCACTTCTAATCATTGCTAACCAATACTCGCTCAATCCTTGGACTAAAGAAATTTACGCATTCCCTGATAAGAACAATGGTATTACACCTATTGTTGGCGTTGATGGTTGGTCAAGAATTATTAACGACCATCCTCAATTTGATGGCGTTGAATTTAAACAAGATAATGAACAATGCACTTGCATTATCTACCGTAAAGACCGCTCGCACCCTATTTCAGTCACAGAATATATGTGCGAATGTAATCGAGATACTGGCCCTTGGCAAACACACCCTAAACGAATGTTGCGTCATAAAGCATTAATTCAGTGCGCTCGCCTTTCATTCGGATTTACTGGTATTTACGATAAGGATGAGGCAGAACGCATTGTGGAAACTGAAGAGCCTATAAATGTCACACCTAAAGCGAATGTAATTGATGTGACAGGGATTGAGTTAATCACTCCCGAACAACTTGAGCAGATGAAATCTCTAATCGATGTGACAAAAGCAAATGAGCATAACTTACTGGCTTATGCTGGTAACGTTGAATCACTTGAAAAAATCACAAAAAGCAAAGCTGAAGAAGTTATCGGGATGTTGCTTAGTAAACTAAACAAGCAACAAGTCCAAGATGAAAGTAATGATGAGGATATTCCCTTATGATAGACGGACTAATAACACTTGATTGCGAGCAAGGATCTGAAGAATGGCTAACGGCAAGACTTGGTATTCCGACAGCGACAGGAATCGAGAATATCGTCACGCCAACAGGTAAGAAATCAAGCTCGCAAATCAAATATATGTCTGAGTTGATTGAAGAAAGCATACTTGGTTTACAAGATAGCGGATATAAATCAGCTTTTATGGAGCGAGGCAATCAGCTTGAGCCGCTCGCCCGCTCCGCTTATGAATTTCTCACAGGAAACGCCGTCAAGCAAGTTGGCGGCGTATATCTAAACGAGAAAAAAGAATTGATGGTTAGTCCTGATGGATTGATTCCCGAACTTAAAAAAGGGCTTGAGATTAAATGCCCGAAAATGAGTACGCATATTCAATATATCATCAACGGAGGCGTGCCGTCTGAATATATTATCCAGGTGCAAGCAAATTTATGGGTGACTGGATATAAAACATGGGATTTTGTGAGTTATTGCCCTGAATATCAAAAGCAACCTTTTTATCTCTTTACGGTTGAGCGAGATGAAAAATTAATGGCAGCGTTTGACAAGGAAATACCCGCATTTATCAAAACATTAAAAGCATATAAATCTATGGAGTAAATATGGCTGGAATTAATAAAGTAATTATCGTTGGCTTTTTAGGTAATGACCCTGAAGTGCGCACAATGCCTGCTGGTGATCTAGTGGTAAATATCAGCGTTGCAACAAGTGAAAGCTGGACGGATAAAAACACAGGCGAGAAAAAAGAAGTGACCGAATGGCATCGCATTGTCATTTATCGAAAACTGGCTGAGATCGCCGCTCAATATCTACGCAAAGGCTCTCAAGTGTATGTTGAGGGAAGATTAAAAACTCGCAAATGGCAAGACAATAACGGTCAAGATCGTTACTCCACTGAAATCCAATGCGATAACTTGCAAATGCTAGGTGGTCGAAACCAAGATGCTGCACAAAATCAACCGCCTAAACAACAAAAAGCACAATCTAAATCTCAACAATCTGAGCCGCCAGTGGATGCTTTTGATGACAATATTCCATTTTAGGAGGAAATATGGCCAATTTTATTAAATTAACACTTTTAGATGAACGAGAAATATTCATCAATGCCGAAACCATCGTTAGCTTAAATACTTATAATGGCGCAACCGTAATAACAACATTAAATTCAAACGATGATGATTGCATAAACGTAAAAGAAACACCTGAAAGAATATTGCACTCTATACAGTGCGGCAAACTATTCCAATAATTGGAGGTTAAATGGATAATGAAAACATTGAGCAACAACTAAAAGAGCTTTATAAGCAAGAGCAAGCTCTCTACTTAGAGATTGAGCGTGTTCGTGAACAAATTAGAGAAATAATCAACTACACTAACAAAAATAAGGCCGCTAAATAGTGGCCTTTAAATTTACAAGGATGAGTAAGATGAAGTTAAGCAAGCAAGTTAAAGAAGTGATTTATTTTAAAATTGTGAATACTTTAAACATAAAAAAAGCAAGACAGTTTGCAGAAGAATTGCAAGTAGATATTGATAAGGAGCAAGATCAAAAATTTGTTAAATTCTATAAAGGGGTTTTAAAGCAAATGCAAGGACAGCGATTAACTTTTGCCTCACACGTAGGATGTAGATTACAAAATTACACATATAACCTCTTTGTTGATTCAGATTTTTACAAAAGCGAAAGATTCAAAGAGTTAGTGGAAAACACTCAAAAAGAAATCTATCAAATTGAAATTGATTTAAAACAACTTAAAGAAACAATTTTATCAGTCGATACTGACAAAACATTCTTAACAATGTTTCCTCAATGGGAAAAACAACTATTAGATAGCTTGCCAAAAAATAAAATGAAACTACCGGCAACCGTAGCTGATGTTTCTTATTTAGACAAGTACAAAAAACAAGGAGAGTGACTATGTATTGGTTTAAAAATGCGATCATTTATCAACTAACAAAGAACATTGACTTCGGTGAAATCGAATCAAAACTAAAAGAATGCCAATTTACGCCGTGCGAACCGTCTGAGATTAGCCGATTCGGTTGGACTGCACCGTTAGAAACAGATGGCAATTTAGCCTATTTTGCAGATAACAAAGTTTTGCTTATGGCCAAGCGTGAAGAAAAGATTTTGCCGGTAGATGTGATCAACCGAGAACTAAATATCAGAATTGCGGCACTTGAAGAAAAAGAACAGCGAAAATTGAAGAAAACAGAGCGCTTATCATTAAGAGATGATGTTGTTGCATCGCTAACCTCTCAAGCATTTTCCAAGTTTAAATTTACCGCACTTTTCATCGATTTAAAAACAAAGCTTATTTACGTTGATGCAGCATCATTAAAATTAGCTGAAGATGCCCTAGCGTTATTGCGTAAATCACTAGGATCACTTCCAGTTATTCCACTCAACTTTAATACAGCACCTTGCGAGGTGATGACTGAGTGGATTGCAGATAAAGAGCCTAATTGGTTAATCTTGTTAGAAGAGGCTGAGATTCGGGAGAAAAACGATCTTGGCGTAATCAGTTGCAAAAATAAATCGCTCCTCGATGAAGATATTGTGGAGCTTGCACAATCAGGGCTTGTATCGAAACTTGCCCTTGAATGGGAAAACAATCTCAAATTTGTTTTGCGTGACGATGGAACACTAAAACGGTTGAAATTCGATGACCGCATCACAGAGCAAAATGATGATATTTCCAAAGAAGAAATTGGCAAACGCTTTTACGCTGATTTTATCTTAATGGCCAACGTGCTTTCAGGCTTATTGAATGAGCTATCAGTTGAATTTAAAGGATTAAAGGTTGCACTATGAAAACAGCAGAAGAAATTTTAGAAGAGCGAAAAAATACGCATGGCGATTTTGAAAAGGGTGCGCAAGATTTTGCACAACTAATGCGCCCGGTTGTCGAGAAATGGCTATCTGGCACAATTAGCAATGTTAAATTTTATGGTTTAACAATGGCTAATGCAAAACAAGTGAGAATCCTGAATGGAGATTCTAGTCATGTAGATCATTATATTGATGCAGCAAATTATTTCACTCTTGCTGGCGGACTTTACAAACCAAATGAGGATTGGAAACAAGGTATCTTGAAAGGTGGGATTTTAAAGTGCGGAGGGCATGAGAATGAATGAGATTAATGTGAGCATTCCTTATTCGTTTTTTAAAGATCTATTTGAAGATTCTTTTAAATACAATCTAATGCCAACAACTGATGAGCGAGCCGCTACATCTATTGAAAATGTCAAAAAGTATTGGGTTTTGCTTAATAGCGCAACTAGAAATGAGTTAATTCGGCTATCTAAGTGCTATATATCGCTAAATGGAGCGAGAAAACACAATGTGAAAGATTTTCTCCAATGGGCTGAAAATAATCTTCACAAACAACACCAAACAAGCACGCAACGACCTTTGGTTGATGTTTTGCCAGTGGTAAATCTTAAACAGTAATTTTTAACGTAGCTCACGAAAGTGGGCTTTTTTATTATCTTAAAAATGAGGAAACAAATGAAAAAATCTTTATTAGCACTAGCAGTAGCAACCGTTGCGGTATCAGCAAACGCAGCAAAATTAGCGGAAGTAGCTGATGAATTGGAATATCAAACTCAATTCATTAGACAAAATAGTGAAGCTATTATTCAAACACAAAAAGCGACAACTGCTGCATTGAAAGCTTCTAGTGCAAATACTAAAGCTATCCATCGTTTAGACCGTGATAGAAAACGTGCCGATGCCGGAACTGCTGCGGTTGCCGCTATGGCAAATATTCCGCAAGTTACTCAACCTGGTAAACTGATGGTTGGAGCAGGCATTGGTAACTATAAAGGTCAAAGTGCTGTGGCGGTTGGTTTATCTAAATCAAGTGATAATAACCGAGTCATTTTCAAAATGAGCGGTTCTGCAACAACGCAAGGCGATTATAATATTGGTGCTGGTATTGGTTACCAATGGTAATTAAAAATCACTCGGGGAAACCCGAGTGGTTTTATTATATAAATACTCTTAGCTCGTAAAAAAACAGCATAAATTTAACCGCTTGTTGAGAGCAGTTATGTAATAAATCCTAATTAAGAGAAATTTATGAAAAAATATAAAATTGGCATTACCTTCAATTTAGAAGCTCAGGTAACAGATATTTGGGCTAATGGGGCAAATCAAAACGTTATT
>ERZ773027.1064-NODE-1064-length-15508-cov-3.483660_pt1 | contig 15508 bp, 17 predicted proteins | sample MGYA00511032_ERZ773027 | MGnify/ENA primary metagenome ERZ773027 (study PRJEB29015, sample SAMEA2738138) | human oral metagenome | biome: human oral; feature: human-associated habitat; material: saliva | place: China | collected 2190 ... | reverse complement strand
AGAAGTTAAATAATGTAAGGTATTATCGCCGCCGAATTCAATCTCGGTATCGCCCTCTTTTAATCGAGTGATAGGTTGTAAGTCAGCTTCTTTAAGTATGATATCCTTATGATGATCGATAAACCTTGCGGCTACTCTTTTGTCGAGTAGTCCAGAGAGTTCGGACGGCAACTCTTCTTCGTTTAAGATATTGAGAAGATATTGCCGTTCCGTATCACAGATGTATTGAAGAACGTTGTCGTATTCTGGTGTCACGTTAAAATGAGTCGTAAAACGAATAAGTTCTTTTATTTGATCCATGATTATTTAACCCTTATTATTTTTTGAAAGTTGCTTTTACTACTTTAGATTCGTTAGTCAAACCTACAGCATAGTGTGCAGATACTACTACGTCAGTGGATAATGCTTTAGCGTGGCGTTCTGTTTCGAGCATAGCTTCAGCTTTAGTGTAGATAGTTACTGCTGGAAGAGCTGGAGTACCGTCTTCTACTTCTGGAGATAAGCATACGATGAAGTTATCGATAGTAGCTTTAGAATCATCGATACGACGAGAAGCTACTACACGACAGCCAGCGATCATACCGATTTCACCGTTAATCATAACGTCGGCATTATATTTGTTACGATCAATGAAGTTAGGGTCCAAACGAAGAGTAGTTACTTGAGAAGGAGCTACGAAAAGAACTTTATCAGTGTTACCTTCGTTCAATTTATCGACAGCTGCTACAACGCCTTCATAAGAGATCGCCTTGGCGGAAGTAGCTACCAAAGTAGTAGTACCTAATGCTGCTAGTACATCGTTATCGATTTTATCGGCCATAGATAGGGATAATTGATGAGTAGCTTGACCTACAGGGTCACCCAAACCAGAGTTAACTGCTTTATCTGTCAAAGTGATAGCTTTACCAGCTGTTTTAATTTGTACAGGTTTAGTAGAAGCAGTCATAACAGTAGTAGATACTTCTGCACCTTCTGCAACGTCTTCAGCTGCACCGATATAAGCCCATACTGGAATAGTAATAGTGTCACCAGGAACACCTTTAAGGTCTTCGTTAACGGATGCGAATTGTGTAAATTTTAATGCTTTAGGCAAGCCAGCAGATACCATATCTTGCATAACTTGTGGATTAATAATATTAGCGAGTTTTGTTTCGTTAGCCATGTTTAAATGTTCTCCATGTTAAATAATTAGTTAGATAATTCAGTGTAAAGGGCCGGGTCACTTTCCTGTAACGCTACTCTATCCTTGTAAGACATTTTGTTAAATTGTTCCTTCGTAATACCAGGATTAGGATTAGCGTTAGATTCACCAGGTACGACACCGACTGGTTTAGATTCGGCAAACAAGTAAGGATCCGATTGTTTTAAAGCTTCGATTTGTTCGGTAAGGCCTGTGATAGTGCCGTCTTCTTTTAATTCGATAGCTTGTTTGTTTAATAAGGAAGTTAAGATTTTCGGATTCTTGACGCCGCATTGAAGAATTGCGGTATTGATACCGTTATCGACTTGCATATCTTTAATTTGTTGTGCATATTGAGTATCACGTTCAGCGGCTTTTTCTTGTAATTCTTTAATCTGTGCTTTAAGTGTTTCATTAGCTGTTTCAGATTCGGTTAGTTTATTGATTTCGCTTCGTGTGGTTTCGATCTCGGATTTAAGTTGCTTATATTTTTCGTTTTTCTCGTTAAACTGAGACTTTGTTACATAGTTTTTGCCATAATCCTCGATAATTGCTATTGCTTGTTCTTCTGTAAGATTAAGTGCAAGTAATTCTTCTTTAGTCATTGTTTTGTTTCTCCTATAATGAATTCGTTTTATTTTCGTGAGTAACATCTCACAAGTTATTTAAAGGATTTTGTGTATTATTCTTTATCGTCTTTAGTACACTTAAAAAGACAAGGGTTAAATAAATGAATGATAGTGTTATGGCGGCGCTACTTTAGGTAAGTAGCTTGCCATTCCTCGTAGGATATATCGGGTACATATTCCGTCTTAGTATCTGGTCGTGATGCCCGTGATTGTAACGGTACATACGGTATCATCGTAGAACGACAGTAAGGATGGAACGGTGGAGCCGTAATACCAGGCTTAAAGTCGGTACGATCGATTACTTTCTTATCTAAATGACGGCATACGGACGATGTATGCTTATCGAGGGTTGCTAGTATCTGATATTGTTTAACGTTTAATTCTTTAAACGTAGCATTAAGTGCTAATTCTTGTACGTAAGCTACTTCTGTTTCGACGAGACGTCGTGCATTCGACATCTGTACGTTACAAGCTTGAGAGACACGTTCCGTAATGCGTTCTGTAGGTTCTTGTGCGATAAAGGAACGTGTTATCTCTTGCTGTAGCTTCGTGATTAGCTTATCTCGTTGATCCCAGATCCGTTGTGAAAAATCTGTGTTGTTCCACGGTGTATTAATAGCTTCTTGAATTGCTTTCTTCGGAATTTGTCTGAATGTCTGATATTTGCCTTGTAATGATTGTGTAAGATATGCGGCTTCGTAGTAGGTCGAGCTATAAACTTTATTTAGTGCATCGTTAATATTGGTATGCTGTTCTTCTGCTAAGATTTCGACAAACTGTGAAGTATGAATCCATAATTCTTCTAGGCGTGATAGACGTGCTCTTAAAGAGGCATTATCGAGAAGCTTAATTTGTTTCGGGGATAGGTTCTTTTGTTGTGCTAGCTTAATATATTGCTTAAGCGTTATCTTAAAATCTTTTAATTCTCGTGCCGATAACTGTCTCTTAGCATCGGCAAGTGAGAGATTATTAGAATTAGCGTATCGTTGAATAAAACCGGCTATCTGGTTTTCGTATTTATTTAAAGAATACGCATATATCGAAGTTAGGTCCTCGAATGAGGACCGTGCTGTATGTAAGCCATCTTCTTTTAAATTAAGAAAGCGTTGTTCCCAGTACATCATTGTTTAGTACCTCGTTACGTTCTTTCTTAATACGTTCAAGCTCTTCTTTAGTATCGAGAGTCCACGGATGGTTAGCGACTATCGTTTCTTCGGAGATAATACCAGTAGAGTTTCGACATGCATCGATTAATTCAGATTGGTTTAATGGTAAGTCTCGGTTAAATATAAATACCGTATCATTAGATGTAGGTTTGTTAGATAATGAAAGGTATGCATTAATGAATGTTAATAAGCGCTCGAGTGATGCCTGGAATTCGGTTTCCATTTCATTAGCATCGAGATCGATATCGGAATACATTGAATTAATGTTCATCTGATTCGGATTATTAGCCATTCGATCATCTTTAGCATCGAAGCCCCGACCATTCGTGATAATAGCTCGTTCAAGAAGCTTAATGATCGTTTCGTAGTTAGAAGCATTAACCTCGATATTAAGAGTTTCGACTCCAGATTCGAATTCTGGTGAAGACGTAATCTTAATCGCTCCATAACGTGCTAATTGTTCTCGGAAGTTGGCTAAGTTCTCACCGTCATAACCTTTAATAACGAGGATCGTATTATGTACGTCTTGAGACATTACGTTAGCAAAATTAGATAACATCTGATTCAGTGCGTCTTGTAGTGGTTTGATCTTAGAGAGTAACGGTACTTCTTCTGAATTAGATCGGAACCAGATTAAGGGAACAGATTGCCAGTTGTAAGAAAGGCCGCTCCTTTGAATATAAGGCTTAGATTGCTTAGTAAGATCTGGCTGAAGAGATCCATTGATGTAGTCGTAGTAAGTAACACCTTCTGGTTTGTAATATTCGACTTTGTAGAATGAAGTCTTAGTCTTAGGTGTCGTGTATACTTCGAATTCATAGAAATAAATAAAAGCATCGAGTGAATCGTGTTCTTCGTCATGCCATAAGGGGATAACGAATTCGGGCTTCATTCGTTTTAGTTTGAAGTTACCTTGATTATCGATGTATGGATGTAGGTACGCTATCGTACCGATATAGGCATCCTTACCGAGGTTTTTTAGCGTCCGCTGGAAGTTTTTATTAAAGAAGTCGGTTAAGTCGATCGAGGATTTAACGTCGATAGGCTTTGATAATAGATAATTAGTCTTTTGATCGACTAAATCATCGAATAAGTTATTAATAATCTTGTTATTAGGAATCGTACCTTTCGCATCGGTCGGATTGCCGTTAGAGTCCATGACTACATGTTCTGGTAGTTTATGTTTACCTTGATAGTAGTTACGTGCTTGGAGTATCTCTTGTCGTTTCTTTGAATAGAGAAATGCTTCGAGTTCTGCTTGCACGAATTGGGACTCGGACATACCAGCATGCTTACGTATGATATCGTTCCATTCTTCGTTTAGCATTTAAGTCCTTTCTTACATAAATTCGAATGTCGGTGTTTGTGTATTAATCTTCTCGGCTACACCAGTTAGTGCATCGGGAGCATCGTCGTGGAGGTTTTTACCTTCACGTTGATATGAAGTAATTGCTTTATAAAAATCTGGGAATTTATTGTGCCAGTTATACGGAAAGTAAATATGTTCCATAACCCATGTCGCATTAGATAAGATACGGGATTGTTTATTCTTTGATTGATGGAAAGCTTTTATTGTAGTGTAGTTAGTATTATAGGTATTAGTTAGATAATGAATGATTTGTCTAGCGAATCCGCGCCCGCCATTGTTTGATTCGATGTGAGCAATATTCGCCTTATATTCGTATAGATGTTTAGCTACGAGCGGTTCTGTTATCTCCATCGGATCGTTAGTATAAATGACGTCGAGTATGTAGGCTTCTTTCTGGTAGATGCCGTATATAATAGAACATAAATAGTCAGAGCCCGTATCTGCTGTATCGGTATAGGCTTCGATACGCTCGAACTGAGGTGGCGTATCGTATGTCTTAAGGGACGAGTAAAGCTGTCCTTTAAGGTCGATAGGCTCCTGTTGATAGTTGGCATAAAAGATATCGGGAGATATTAGCTTCTTCTTCTCTTCATAAGATTGTCTGGAGAGTACTTCGTCGCATAACATCGTTCCGTCGTCTTGTAAGGCTTTAAGCGATACGACTTCGGCATCATCTTTGAAATGATTAATAATACGGCCAGCTAAATCATCGGAAGCCCAACGAGTCATAATAATAATGATTTTGCCGCCTTCCTCGAGTCGAGATAGCATCGTATTCGTAAACCATTCGAAGTGTGCTTGTTTTGTAAGCTGATTGTTTGCTTCGAGTGCATTCTTAATAACGTCGTCGATAATCATTAAGGAACACCCGAAACCGGTAGCAGTACCCGAAGGAGATGTAGCCAGGTAAGACGAATATTGACCTTCTAGGCTCCACATGTTCATTGCCGCATCACCTTGTTTAATTTTGATATCGGGAAATACGTCGGAATAGACTGGAACGAATGGATCAGCCTTATTAGTTTGAATAGCATTTCTGACTGACTTAGCGAACTGTGTCGATAGTGTTTCGTTATAAGATCCCGTCATAATCTTTTGCGTCGGGTCTTTACCGAGATACCATTCGACAAATAATGAACCAGTACGTGATTTACCGGTACGAGGTGGCATTGATACTACTAATACTTTCTTAGAGGAGTTGAATACGAAGTTCTGTAGAATACCTGTTAAATAAATAAGATATTGGCGCGATCGCTTATAAAAGTCTGGAGCCATTAATTCGCAATAGTCGAAGAAATCACGTCGAGCTAATTCCAACCGTGCTTCGTATTGAAGTCGTCGTTTAAGTTCTGGTGTCATTCTCATTTGACTTACTTGTGAAATTCGTCTCACCTCCTTTTAGTGTTCGTATGTGTTCGTATGTGATTAAAAATACATAGGCTAAGTTAATCGTGTTCTTTCTCAATTAAGGAACGAAGCTCTTCTGTCGTGAGAGATTGAACTGGATTATTAATTGTCGTATCCATTTTGATACGTTGTTCGTAAGCAGCGTCCATCTTATTAAGGATATCGAGTGCTTTTAATCGATCTGTAGCTTTTATCTCTTGATCGTAGATAAACTGTGTTAATAGGTTTCTTCTATCTTCGATAGTCGCTACTCGTTGTTCATGTCTTTTATTGATACGACGCTCTAATTCAGCTATGTAAGCTTGAATGGCCGGTTTTTCCAGGTTTTCGCTGGCCATATTGAGGGCCGCTTTACGTGTCTTGCACTTGTAACCCGCTTCTACTGCGGCTTTATAAGCATCGTGATTACTGGCTACGTACTCTTCACAGAAGATAGTTTGCTTATGTGTTAAAGTGTATCCATCGACAATAATCTTGCCTCTGGAGTTTTCTTTAATGGCGATGGATCTCACCTCTTTCGTTTTATTTAATGTATATATATAGTAGTTGTAAGTAAGTTATAACTACGAATGTATGTTTGGTTAGTAAGCTAAAAAAAAGAACCCTCTTGTTTTAAGAGGGTAGCTTTTTTTAGAAAGGAGGAAAATCATGAAAAAACATTGTTGCAAAATAATAGGAAGCTTAGATATGGTTTTCTTTTGTAAGGTAGGAATTAATATATAGTAGATGAAAAGAAATGGAATGAATTAATTTATTGTTCCTTACACCTATATTATTACGCACTACATGGGAAGTTAGGGGAAGTAAGGGGAAGCAAATTAGAAATTTTATTTAAATACAATGTTATTAGTGTATTAGATATAGTGTTAAATAATGAAGCTAATAAATGAAAAAGGCGGCCGCATATTTAGTGCGACCGCTATTTTTAGAGTATACTGATTAGGAACAATGGAACAAATATTCCCGACAGAACAAACGCTATAATGATAATTAATTCGTTATCCATTATCACTCCTTTGTAACACTTCGCATACTTGCTTAAGAGCTTCAATAAGGTTAAATTTAATTGCTCTAAAAGAACAGCCAGTATTGAATCGCGATGTCTTAAATACAGTAGCTAGTGCCGTTAATGGTATATTATTAAGATAATAATTAGTGAGCAGTAATCGATAACGTGCATCTTTAACTCTATTAATAGTATTAACTATCTCTTGTTGAGCATCGATATATTGTTTTTGAATCCTTAACTCGTTAGCCTTATATTCTCGGAGCATTTCTTTTAACTGATTATCGTCGAGTTTAGAAATATCTTGATTGTAAAGCCGTATAAAAGCATTAGATCGTTCAATCTCGAGTGCTAGATTTCTATATCTTTCCATATATTTTCTAGCTAAAGCCGTATTGTAGTATGGCTCTGACTCACCGAATAATGGTTCCACTACATAATCTATGGAGTTATCAAGTAAGTCCTTAATTTGTTGTTTTTGCTTCGGAGTGTATTTCATGATTAGGTACCTTTACTTAAAGAAAAACGAGTAAAACGAGTATGTGGCCAGTATAGCCGTTATAAGCATCCATACGTTGATGAACGTTACAAGAGCATCGGATACAATCGTTACTTCTTTATTATTACGAAGTACACCCTCCTCCTCGCCAGGAAGAGGTCTTCTTACTTTTAATGTTTCCATAGTTTATCTCCTAATTGTTCTCTTAAATTATTTAAAGCCGATACTTTTTGACGACTAACAGTCGAAGCTTTAATATTTAAAATTTCTGCTATTTCACTTATTTCAAGCTGTTGATAATAATACATTTCAATAATTTGTCTTTGTCTATCTGGTAAAAAAGATAAATCTAATTCATATTCTTTAAGCTCTTCAGCATCTAGTACTTTATCAAAAGCTTCTTCGGCTGCTTGATCTTTAATTGAATTAATTAGTTCTTCGCCTTCATTGTTCACTGAGTTTAGTTCTGCTTGCTTAATGCCATTAAGAATATCGATAACCTTTTGCTCTTTAATCCCAGTAATTTTAGCTATCTCAGTCGTTGTTTCTGGTTTTTGTAGTCTGTGAAGCAGCTCCTTAGCTTTATTAATTTGCTTAATAAGCTTAGGTGCTCTATCTGGTAGCTTAATAGTTTTATTCTTTTGTAGGTAACGAATTAAGTGCCCATTAATAGCTGGTCGACAAAAAGTAGTAAATGAAGCATCTGATTCTGGGTTATAATTATTGAACGCTACCAATACAGCAATCATTCCTTCTTGTACTAGATCATAAATATTGTCAGACTCTCTATAATTTTTAGCGATACTTACGACAGATGGAGTCTGATTTAAAACAATCTTATCTTTGATTGATTTTTTTATTCTAGAAGACGGAGTACTATAATATTCATTAAATAATTTAGCCTCTTCTTCTTTAGTTAAAAATTGTTTAGGGTATAAGTTTTTTAAGTTATTCATTGTTATTGTTATGGTATAGATTAAAGGTTAAATAATGAGATGTGTTAAGGCCCCGATCGCGATCTGGGTAAGCAAAAAGCACTGTGTATGATTGGAAACAGTGCTTTAGCTTGAATTAATATTAAGTTTTATCGCTGTTGCCTTACATAACATATATTACAAACGGGATACGCACCCCGGGTTAGTTTATTAATGAAGATTTAGTGAAGTTTTAACTTTCTCCATCATCTGCAAGCTGAAGTTAAGTTTTGTCCTTACTGAAATATCGCCTCTTAATCCTATGCTGATTTTTACAGTATAATCAATATCATTAAGATTTAAGAAGATGTTTATAGCTTCTATTTCCATCTCGTCGAATACTACATTTTTTCTTTGCTTTGTATTAAATCCTAATAGCTTAATATTTAAACGTGTCTTATTTAGGATTTGCTTCAGTTTAGCTTCAATACTATGTCGGTTATTACTATCAATAAGAGAATAAATATTATCTCTATCTGTAAACAAAGATCTTATAGCCTCCATGCCTTCATAAAATTCTAATAAGGCTTTTTCAGTAAAAGCGACTGTTCTTTCTTCCATGGCCGTACCTCTATTTTAGTGTAATTTTAAATTGCTATTTAAATATTCTTTTCTTGAATATGTTGTATTAGCAATTATTTGATTAGAATCAACCATTTTAGATGCTTGATATTGGTATTTTTCGTCTTCTAGTATTGCAAACCACGATGTAATACTGTTATTTTCACATTTAATAATAAAAGTATCTATAATAAATAAATTAGGAAGAGATTTAGATAAAATATCGCTTAATAGCGCCTCTATCTCACTCTTATCTTTTTTACTGGTCCCTAATTCAAAAGTAGTATCTTCATTAATTAAAGCATTTGTTATTATTGACTTCATACTATTAATGTATTGTTGTTCTCTATCTATAATTTGTGGTTTCACTATTTAACCTCGTCTACATTAACTTCAATTCCTGTATCGCCTACATATATGCCGGCTTTATAATTGTTGTTATTTAAATCAACTAATTTAACATAAGCTGAGTAATTTTCACTGTATTCGTCTGGAGTTTCAATAATTGCTGCTTGCAATACTCTAAATTCTGGCAATTCTACTTTTAAATGTTTAATGAATTCATCTCTTAATTCTTTGGATGTGTAATCATTGCCAATAATAAAGTGATTTTCGATTGCTTTATATACAGCATCTCCTATTGTCTTTTTATAGTCCATAATTGATACCGTCCTTTAATCGTTTCTTTTCTTCTGGAGAAGAAGCTGGAATTGTAATTGTGCACAAATAATTATACTGTTTTTTGTTAAAATATAAGGCTGAATCTAATGGGAATTCAAAAAATACTTCTGTGCTAATTCGCAAAAAATAAGAATTTAGATGAATTGCTGGATTCATCATAAATTTAGCAGCCTTGCCTTTCCCAATTTGTTTTAAAATTTTAGCCTTCTTAGCACATCTAATAAACATAGTCGCCGTAGACGATGCCATACCAAAATCATCTGTAGCTAATAAAGCTTTTAGACCATCAACATTTAAATAATTATATCTCTTGTTATCGCCTATCACGATATTGTCGACATTTAAATATTCGGTCAACATAATAATTGCAGATTTAAAAGAAGCAAAATCTAATCGATTTTTTCCGGCGCTTTTTGCCTCATCAATTGCTATATCATTAATTCGTCTTAACAATTCATTACGTCTAACAGCTATTCTATTAGTTCGTACAGTAAAATTATTAAGATTGATAAACTTACCATCTTTACTAAATACGCTAATTTTGCGAACTTCCTCTGGAATCACGAGAGTTTTATAGTATCGATCATCTTTAATGTCTGTGGACTCATCTTCTATTGGATCAGTATCAATGGTGTCGTCTAATTTAGCTTTTATGTTTTCATCAATATCTTCAAATATATTGTATCCTTTATCTGTCATTTTACTAATCTTCTTTCTTTAAAATAACCTTACCCATATAGGTAACGATTTATTTTTAACTTTACCCATATGCAGTACAAAAATAATGCCAGTGAACCAGCATAACTACTGAATTTTTGATGTTTTTTATCGCTTACTCCTATATAAGTATATATAGGGTTCACATATTTTTTTATTTTTTTAAATTAAAACCATCTACTATACTTATATTATACTATATTAAGCCGTCGTCGACAAGTTTATAACCAATTAAATTTTAGAAATAACAAATACCGATTAAGATCGGGAGCCTGGGTTATACCGTCGACGAGGGCTATGTGAAGTAGAACTTGAAATAAGAGATGAGTGAGCGTTAGCGAACGATATCTCTTATTGAAAACGTTCTACGAAACATATATTACAAACGAGATTAGTAACTTGGGTTAATCTAATCATGAAGTTTTGATGAAGTTTTAAAATTGAATGAAACTGACGAAGGGAGCGATAGCGACCGAGATAGTTTCATTAGGGGGAGCGCTAGCGACCTTTAGTAGGAAACGTATCGAGTAGGATTGCATTAAGCTGGTTTTCGCTGTTAAGATACGAAGCCTATAAGGTTTGCGTCTCTTCAAAATATATATTACGCACTGGATAGCTTATTTAGCGTTGGTATGATGGAGAATCTAATAAGATTTTTTAGAATGTGTTATTCATATCAAACGCTACCGGGTAGGATGTGTTTGAAGGACATGTTACGTAAGCAGCAATCGCTCCGGGAGCGCTTGGGATATTTCCAGCCCGGTAGCTCCCGTTAATAAATAACAAACATTCTCTACTATATTATTACGCATAGGATAGGAACTTGTAGGAACTTATGGATAATGTTTGGAGTAGAAAACCTTATCATGGTAATCGGTATGAGTTTTTCGCGGGCAAGGATGGTGTTGAGTGTAGGATGTTTTTGAAGGTGAATCTCTCTAGGAGAGCTTCGGATGTTTCCAGCCCGCGAGCTCTAATTATTTAATCTGGATATTTTAGCTAGTAGGATTAAAGAAGGATATTTAGTATTAATATCTTAAATTATTAAGTATGGATTTTTTTGCTTCGTAGGTTAGGTTAGATAATAAATGATTTAATGCTGGCGGCGGATTATCCTGCTCTATATCAAACGTTTACTGTAAGGATATGTTTGCTATTAAGAACGAAATCCCGGGCCCTATGCTTTAATCATTTATCTAACAAACCTAGCTCCGAATTTAAGCTTATTTAATGACACAAGATATTCTAGATCTTAAAGCTCTTGTATCCTATGCCGCTCCCGGGTTTAGATAATAAATGCAATAGCATGCACGGCTGGTTTTAGCTTCTAATAAGATATTCTACGCGGGCATCAAACAAGGTTTTCGCGGGCCAGGATCTCCTAAACCCGAACACATCCCTCAAGTGTTTGATACTAAGAACGTATGTTCTATATTATGAATAGCAGATTAAGAACACAGCTTACATCATACTCGGCTAGCGCCTCGGCCCCAGCGGAAAAATCATTGCCCCAGAAACACCGTGCATCCTACAAACGATATTAAGCCGTCTTCGCTACACAAGATGGCGCATTAAATAGCAACTGTTATTTAACCTTCTTAACCTAGCTTCCCTCTAAGTTTGAATAAAGAATAAAGATATCCCGTCCTCCTACAATACTCATAAAACTTCGATATTTGACTTCTGAGAGCGTTTTGAGTCGAGATCATACAAACTTACCTAGAACATCCTTACGAAGCATACAGAGCCTTTAAATGAATTATTGATACGAAGCTCCCTTTGAGGAGAGCCTACCATGTACACCTCGGGCCGGAAACATCCCAAGCGCTCCTAGAGCGATTGATAACATCCTGCGCACCGGAATATCTTTATTAAGATGCATCATATACCGGATTCCCCTAATGCTTCCAAAACTTCGAAATTTAGCTTCTAAGGGCCGTTTGCTATGTACCTGGTATGATTAATCATCGGGTAATGCTATTCACCGTACAGAGCTTATTTCTGGCAATACTCAGCTAAAGCTTCGGCCCGCGCTTATCGTGTTGTACATGTTCTACAATGCCTCTAAAACTTCGAAATTTGAGCTGTGAGCGAGTTTTGATATCTAGCTAATATAATTTATCCTGGGATTAATTCTTTATCATATAGAACGACACTGTATTATTATTCAGAAGAAGCAAGCATAGCCGTCGCCCCCCGTCGCAATGCTCCGGTCATAAAAAAATCCCCTACCCAGATATTTCCAGGTAGAGGATTGTGATTAGCACTCACCGATCTCGACGATGATGCCTTGTTTTTTAAGATAAGCAATATTAGGATCTTCTTCCATAGACGCCAGTTGATTAACAGCATCTTCCACGATAGATTCGAGGAGTTTGTTGGATTTATGGAGCCATTCAATTTGAGCAGCTTCATCCATAGTACCGAAGTTGAAAGGATCTTTTTTAGTCGGCATACATAATGTTCTAGTGAGCTCCCAATGGCTATTATCTAAACGGCTTCTTGCAGTGTTATTATTCATGCCATACGCGTCGGTTAAATCGATTAACTTAACCTCCACGCCTTCACAAACTTCGACTTTACGATTAGATTTCATGTTACGTTGTTGCATACTACGATCAGCCCAGCGACAGTTACCAGGGCCATAAGGTTTACTACCGTCGATTCTATCGATAGTTAAGCCTTCTTGATAAGAATCGTACATATCGTCATAGAAGTTCTCGAATGTATCCCAGCGATCATCGTAGCCAATTTTGCTATAAGTCTCATACTGTTGCTGGCTAGGATTATTACATCTAGACTTCATTTGTTTCCATATACGGTAGAATCGAGTACGTGTCATACCATGAGTTCTGCTCTTAGCATCGTCTTTAAGTACTCGATCAGTTTTCTTTTTATAGCCGTTAGCTGAAGTGAATTCTTGACCGGTAAGTTCGAATGTATTCTTGATGCTTACTTCGCCGGTAGTATTATTTTTAACTTGATATTGGTGACCGTTAGTATGATCGAAGGCCACCTCTTTAATAATAGTAAAATCTTTAACTTTTGCTTGCAATAATTCAATTCTTTTCATCTGATTAATTCCTTTTATTTAAATTAATAACTAGCGCTTCCTTAACGGCGCTTTCATACTATATATAACCGTGATATGTTCCGTATCGGGTTAACGCTAGTTATATCATTTATGCATAATAAGAGTTATTTTATCCACTTACGACTAATTTTCGTAACGAGAAACTCTTGAAAGGCTTCAATATTAACGCTTTTCTTCTTATGACTAAAAGAGATAACATTGTCCTTATACTCTGGATCAATCTCCATTTGGTGTACTAACTCAGTAACCTTCGTTCTACCGATATCAAAGATTTTACCGAGATTAGTAACGCTAGCCCATTGAGCTACCATTAAAATCCTTTCTAGGATGCTAATAGTGTCCACTCTACAGCATCCGTTTTAAAAATAATTACAAATTTTATCTACACTATGATCATACCCGAACACATATGAACAGTCAATACATGTCATTGACTTTAATTTTAATATGACTTATACTATAGTTAGGAGGATTATTACTATGCCTAAATTAATCAAATTAGAGAATTTAAGAAAGCAAAATAATTTAAGCCATCAAGCATTAGCTAATGCCGTACAAGACTATCTTCGCAAGAAATTGTTAGATAATGGTAAAGGTATCACGCCCCTCGATCTTAAGAAAGCATCTTATAAACGTACTACCTATACTATGTTAGAAAATGGCTACGTTAAGACCGTATCTGACGACTTAATCGAAGCATTGGCTTATGTACTACACAGCGACTTCGATACCATTAAGGATGCTTGTACGCTTCCTGTCGATAACCGAGAACGTGATGAGTTAATTAACGATATTAATATTATCTTGAGTTATATGACCGAGGAACAGTTGACGGCCCTCTTAAAGCTGCTCTCATTATTTAAAAGACAATAGGAGTATTATAAAATATGTATATCGATGAGCGTAAGCAAAAAAACGGTACTATCTCCTACCGCTACGGAGAGAATTATAAGGATCCTCTTACCGGTAAGAATAAACGAGTTAGTGTTACATCTTCTAAAAATACTAAAGCAGTTCAAAAGGAGATGCAACGTATTCTTAATGATAGAATTAACGAAATCCTAACGAATAGCGTTAGCAGTAAGACACTCACGATTAAAGATTTAGTCGATGAATTCGTAGCTATCGATAAAGGGTTACGTAAGGTTACGACACAACAGAATATCGAATACCATGCTAATACGCTATTAAAGTGGATTGAAGGCGATATCTTAGTCGTTAATCTTAAAGCTATTTACATCCAAAGAATGTTAAATAAATGTCTTTTAGAGAAAAGCTTTAACTATGTTAAGCGTGTTTATTCCGTATTAAAACAAGCATTAAGATACGGTAAGCGTATTGGCTACATTAACGATATCTCCTATTTAGAAGACGTTATTCTTAAACGCCCTCCTCGTACTACCGAGGAAATAACTAAGGCTAGAGAGAAGTTCCTTACGAAGGATGAATTAAAGACATTCCTTACGGCTCTAGCTAAAAAGAACCAACGTGTCGCCCTCCTATTCGAATTCCAGGCATTAACCGGATTACGTATTGGAGAATTGCGAGCATTACGTGTTAAAGATTATAATGCTAAAAATGATTATATTGACGTAAATGCGACGTTAAGCGATAAGGGCCTACGGCTACCACCTAAGAACGAGTATTCGGCGCGGAGAGTGCAATTAAATAAACGTGCTCGGCATATCTTGTCGACATTTATACAGCTTAACCATAGTCGTAAGCAAATAATGCAGAATTACATGAATCCAGAGAAATATATCTTTGTTACGGATGGCGGCGTACCTTATGATTCACATTATTTAAATAAATTGCTTAAATCAGTACCATTTAATAAAGTAGTAACGACTCATACATTTCGTCATACTCATATCTCGTTATTAGCCGAGAAACAAACACCGTTAAAAACGATTATGGCTCGTGTCGGTCATAATGAACCTAAGACCACCCTCTCCATCTATACTCATGTTACCGATGCTATGAAGGAACAAGAAAAACAGATACTCGATTCGATCGATATTATGGCATAATTAGGCCGGCATTATTGCCGGTCTTTTTTATTAAGTATCCTTTATTTAACTGCTTTTAAGGCATTTTTAAAAAAGTGTCTCGTGGTGAAACGGTGGTGAAATCATGGTGAAATTTCAAGCGAACAAATACGTATTTAAGCAGTCATATACGAACACTAAAAAAAGCTAAAAGATTAGGTAACTACTGCATTTGTT
>ERZ773027.1061-NODE-1061-length-15515-cov-3.009767_pt1 | contig 15515 bp, 14 predicted proteins | sample MGYA00511032_ERZ773027 | MGnify/ENA primary metagenome ERZ773027 (study PRJEB29015, sample SAMEA2738138) | human oral metagenome | biome: human oral; feature: human-associated habitat; material: saliva | place: China | collected 2190 ... | reverse complement strand
CCACTTTGTGATAATGCTATTACAACATCGTCAGCAGAAACTACTGGGTTTCTGTCGCGCGATGACATTGAGCGCCTCCTCTTCATATTTTATCCCCTCGCTCTCCGCCACATGTTTGAGGTGCGCCACGGTTTCGGGCACTTCCATGCGGTTGAAGTCATAGATCTGACAACGCGACAGGATGGTGGGCAGAATCTTGTGTTTCTCGGTGGTCGCCAAGATAAAGATGGCGTGCGCCGGCGGCTCCTCGAGCGTTTTGAGAAACGCGTTGAAGGCCGCTTGCGAGAGCATGTGCACCTCGTCGATGATGAACACCTTGTAGCGTCCCACCTGCGGCGGGATTTGCACCTGTTCGATGAGTTCGCGGATGTCGTCGACCGAGTTGTTCGATGCCGCGTCCAGCTCATGAATGTTGTACGAGCGTCCTTCGTTGAACGCCACACAACTTTCGCAGCTGTCGCAAGCCTCGCCCGCCGAAGTGGGCGTAAGGCAGTTAATCGTCTTGGCAAAAATGCGCGCCGAAGTTGTTTTACCCACCCCACGGGGGCCGCAAAACAGATAGGCGTGCGCCAATTTTCCGCCGGCAATGGCTTTTTTGAGTGTAGTGGTCAGGGCCTTCTGTCCCACCACCGAGTCGAAACTCGTGGGGCGATATTTGCGGGCCGAAACAATGTAGTCTGACATACTGGTTGTAGGTTTGGAGCAAAGATACAATTATTTTTGCAAATGCGGTGCGCCCATTGCGCCTGTTCACACAAAAAATCGTAGTTTTGCGCCACATCTCGTTCATTGTTTCACCCCGTTTTCTCGACGCGGGCGCACTCCACTCCCGCCAACTCTCCTCCCCTACTCGCGCCGGCACACAGAAAACCCTCATTCTTCGCTCATGGAAGCTCTCGACATGCTACTCACCCGGCGCAGCGTCAAGCGTTTTGCGCCCGCCCCCCTTCCCTCCGTTGCCGATCTGCAACGCATTGCCGACGCCGGCGCCAACGCTCCCACGGGACGCGGCCGCCAGTCGCCCTTCATCGTTGTCGTCACCGACCGCACGGTGCGCGACGAACTCTCGCGCCTCAACGCCGAAATCCTCGGTCGCGACGGCGATCCCTTTTACGGCGCTCCTGTTGTCATGGTCGTCCTGGCCGATCGCGCCCAACCCACCTATCTCTACGACGGTTCGCTCGTGATGGGCAACCTCCTCAACGCCGCCCACGCCCTCGGTTGGGGTGCGTGCTGGATCCATCGTGCCCACGAGATGTTCGACCGCCCCGAAGGGAAAGCCCTCCTCGCCCGGTGGGGCATCGACGTCGAAGGCATCGGCCTTTGTGTGGTCGGCCATACCGAACACTTCCCTTCGCACACCCCACCGCGCAAAGAAGGCTACATTCGTTTCGTCTGATCGCGCAGCGGCCTCCCCACTCAACGCATAAAGTCTGTTCTCCGACAACAGCACGTGGTAGTTTTCGACAACACGTAGCGAATATTTCAAGCACCATGCGCGACGGCTCTCCTTGAGTCGTCGCGCATTCTTTTTGCTTGTCGGCATGCCGCCGGAAGCGTGCACAAAGGCAGGTGCTTCATTCGAGCCGTCAGTCGGCAAGGGGTAGGTCTCTCCGCGCCCTCTCAATCGAAAGGCACAAACTGACGGAGCGCCTCCACATAGGCTTCGAAAGCCGCGCGGCCGCGGGGCGTCATGCGACAAAGGGTGCGAGGGCGTTTGGCCGATTGGAGTTTGAGCACCTCTATGTAACCGGCCGTCGCCAACTTGTCGAGCTGCACACTCAGGTTGCCCGCTGTGGCGGCGGTGCGCTCACGGAGGAAGGTGAAATCGGCCTCCTCCACGTTCATGAGCACCGACACCACCGCCAGCCGCAACCGAGAGTGGAGCAAAGGATCGAGATCAGGCAGTGGATTAGGCATCGCCGGCAGTTTTATTTTGTGCACGACGTCGCGTGTCGGCGTAGATGAGATGACCGGGAATCACAAACATCGCCGCATGGCTCGCAATGAATAGTGGCATCGCCCACACCTCGAGCAACGGACTCTCGGCGATGGTCGCCGTGAGGACGAAGGCACCGGCCAAAATGGAAAAGCCGCCGCCATAGAGCATCGACCGGTAATCGAGCAGCAAACCGACCACGGCAGTACCCATGCCCACCACCAAGAAACTGTAAAAGAACATCAGCATCCACACTTGCGGATGACCTCCGAAGGAGAAAAGCAGACAAATGAGCGCAAAGGCGAAGGAGAGGAAGCCCACATAGCGCCACATGGTCGAAATCATGCGATCGGTATAGCTGAGCGCGTACCCTTTAGATCCGCTTTTCCGCGAGAGCAAGCGGCTCACGGGGATGCCCACCACCGGGATGAGCCACCACAACAAGTTGGCCCAAACGCTTTGTGTGAAATAGGCCACGCCCCACACCAGCAGGGCAACGGCAATGTCGAGGTAGCCCCAAAACAGATGGAGGCGGCCATCCTCAAAGTGATAGCGCCGACGCGTGTCGACAATCATGGCAGAGATGAGTTCCAAACTCTCCCGCCCCGTCATGGGTTGTTCATTTTTCATGGAGTTGTTTTTTATGTTTTGCCCAATCGCGCCTTCTGCTTGTTTGATGTTGCGGAGAACGAATCGACAAACGGTTTACAATATAAACTATGCAACGAAAGAAAAATGGGATTATCGCGAACTTTCCCACTTTCTGAGTGCAAATGTAATTAAGTTTACGACATAAACCAAATATAAACACAACTTTTTTCAAGCGCCGACGACAAAATTCATCTTAAAGTGCTTATTTTTGCACCGGAAACAACCCATCAAGAACTAAACAGAATCAATGAAACGACTACTCTACCTCTTCCTGCTCTTACTGGCTCCTACAACGCTCTATGCCCAGATGATTTTTTCGGAAAACATGACGATGAGGCTCGACAGCACGAAGACCCTACAAGGCATGATTACCCCCTCGCTCAACTTCCAAACCGAGAAGGAAAATGTGCTCACGTTCAAGAACAGTGCAAACCTCAACATCCTCATCCACCGCAACCGCGTGGTCTACATCCTCAATAAGTTCGAGCTTTCCTCTTACGGCAAGAATGTGACCCTGAGCGGAGGCTATCTACACGGCGAATTTCGCTATTTACTGGATCGCTCCTTTGAAATCTATCCTTACGCCGAATCGCAGTGGGCAGCCAGCAGAGGCATGGCGTTCAAGTTCTCTTCGGGACTTCAGTCGCGCTACCGATTGGTCAACACCCGCTCCACCCTCCTTTTGGCCACCGCCGGTTTATTCTACGAACACGAAGAGTGGGAGCAGCCCGAAACGGCTCCCGATGCCAAACGCTACGTCCTCAGCCACCGCATCAAGAGTCATCTTTCGCTCAGTATGCGAAACAAGATCGGCGACCAATGGGAACTCACCACCACGGCCATACACCAAGCCACGCCCGACACCTACTTGAAGAAAGCCCGCTTCGGCGCCGCCGTCGATCTCAAGTATAACATCACGCCCACCATTGGCATCAAAGGCACCTATCGCCTGATCTACGACACCGCCCCGATTGTCAAAATGCGGAAAGACTACACCGTCGTCGACGCCGGTCTGGACATCTCGTTCTGACGGCTCCCCTTTCTCTTCCCCCCCAAAAAACGCCCCGAGCAGCTGTTCAGTTGCTCGGGGCGTTTTGCCTGAAGGCGAAAGTCAAAGTTGCGCGACGGCTGCTGCCAATCGCTGCATCGCCTGTTCCAGCACAGCACGAGGCGTGCCGACGTTCAGCCGCATGAAACCGGCACCGCCCGTGCCGAACATCTCGCCGTCGTTGAGCGCAAGGCGCGCCTTGTCCACAAACAAATCGAGCAAGTCGTCGTGTGCCAAGCCCAATTCGCGACAATCGAGCCACACCAAGAAACTGGCTTCGGGGCGAATGGGGCGCACCGCCGGGAGATGCTCACGACAGTAGGCCTCGACGAAACGAATGTTGTCTTCCACATAAGCCAACATCTCGCGGCGCCACTTTTCGCCGTGACGAAAAGCCGCCACCGTGGCAATCGGTGCGAAAACGGTGGGCTCGTTCAACTCACGCGCCTGCAACCAGTCGAAAAACCGTTGGCGCAACCCGTCGTCGGGCACAATGGCATAGGAACTCACCACCCCGGCGAGATTGAACGTCTTCGTCGGCGCTCCGAGCGTGATACTGTTGGCCGCCGCACAAGCAGAAATAGCGGCAAAGGGACAATGCCGCGCACCGAACAAGGCCATATCGGCGTGAATCTCATCGCTCACCACCAAAATCTTGCGCTCTGCACAGAACTCGGCCAAACGGGCGAGTGTAGCCCGATCCCAACAGCGTCCTCCCGGGTTGTGAGGGTTGCACAAGACGAGCACCTTACACCCCTCGGCCACCGCAGCCAGTTGGTCAAAGTCCATTTCATACTGCCCGTCCTCGCGCATGCGCAGCGGGTTGTCCACCACCGTTCGGCCGGTGCGCTCGATCGTCAGGCGAAACAAGTGATAGACCGGCGGTTGGATGAGGATTTTATCGCCGGGCTGCGTGAAGGCATCCAGCACAAAAGCAATGCCTTTCACCACACCGGGCACGAAACTGATCCACTCCGGCGCAATGCGCCAACCGTGGTGCCCGGCCATCCAGTCGACAATGGCGGGGCGGTAGTCGGCCGGTTCGGCCGTGTAGCCCAGAATGGGATGCGCCAAACGATCGCGCAAGGCATCGAGAATGAAATCGGGGGTGGGAAAATCCATATCGGCCACCCAAAGCGGGAGCAAGTCGGTGCGCCCCCAGCGCGGGCCGAGAGCGTCGATTTTGAGCGCGCCTGTTCCCGCACGGTCAATGTGCGTGTCGAAATGATAGGAAGACATAGTAGAAAAAATCGTTAGGAGTCCATTAAAAAAGCAAGGAGCGGAACCGGTCGATCAGGCTTGAGCCGCAACCGACACGGCAGCCGCAAGCGCTTGGGCGAAATCCTCGCGCAGATCGTCGACGTCTTCCAAACCGATACTGAGGCGCACGGTCGTTTCGCGCACCTGCATGGCGGCGCGCTGCTCGGGGGTGAAGAGGCCGAAGATGGTGCTCGCCGGATGGATGGCCAAGGTGCGATTGTCGAAGAGATTGGTGGCGCGATGCACCAAGCGCAGGGCGTCGAGGAAGCGAAAAGCCGTGGCGCGATCGGCAAAATCGAGGGTGAGCATCGCGCCGAACGTCCCGCCGTATTGCCGAGCAAAGAGGGCATGGGCAGGATGCGAGGGCAAACCGGCATAAGTGACGCGCTCCACCTCCGAGCGCTCCGCAAACCACTGTGCCAAAGCCAAGGCCGTGTCGGCTTGCCGACGATAGCGCACTTCGAGTGTTTCGAGTCCGAGGGTTTGCAGGTGAGCCACCTGCGGTGTCATGTAGGCTCCCAAATTGAAGAGCGCTTCGTGGGTGATGCGCTCGGTGAACGTCGGAAAATGCCCGTAGTCGATGACCACGCCGCCCAACGAGGTGGCACCCCCGCTCACATATTTGGTGCTCGACACCACTTCCACATCGATGCCCAGTGCCTGCCCGTCGAACTCCGTGAAAGGAATCATCGTCGTGTCAGCCACCAACGGCACTCCGCGACGGTGCGCCACCGCGGCCAGTGCACACACATCTGCCACTTCCAGCTGCGGATTGGTGAGGATTTCGAAGAAGAGACAGGCCGTGCGCTCATCGAGGACCGTTTCGAGTTGTTCGGGGCGCGTGAGGTCGCAAAAGCGCACTTCGACCCCAAAGCGCGAGAGGGTTTCGGTGAGCAGCGCATAGGTGTTGCCGAAAAGGTGGCGCGAGGTGACCACATTGGCGCCGGCCGCAGTGAGCGAAAGGAGGGCGGAGCTGATGGCCGCCATGCCCGAATTGAAGGCAACAACACGGCGTGCCCCGGTGATGGCGGCCACGCGGTCTTCGAAGTGGGTGACGGTGGGATTGGCCACGCGCGAATAGTCGGGTGCCGTGATGCGTTCGCAAAAGACATCGGCCATGGTCGCCGCATCTTCGAATTCATACGCCACACTTTCATAGACGGGCATACTCAAGGCGTCGTAAGCATCGCGGCGCGGATAGGCGCAGTGAATGGAACGGGTGTTTTTTTTCATGTGTCTTGTTTTGTTTTGATGTGCCGGGGGCAACGGTGGGTCGGGCAAAATGGCAAACCACACGCCCTAAGTCCCTACGCCCCACGGCAAAAATACAAATTTTCCACACGCGGTGCGTCTAAAAAGAGTTATCGATGAGCGAAACGCCACGCCGCCCCCCAAACCAAGGGCAAAAAGGCGCGCCGGTGTTGCACACTCATTGGTATTTCTCCGCCGCACCACAGCTCACCGCCCTCCCCACCCCAATCGTGAGCCCTGCGCCGGCCAACGCGCACGCGTAGGCGCGCGTCCGCCGTTTTTCGTTTTTTGCCTTCACCTCTTCACCCAAAAGGCACAAAACACTGACGGACAAAACTTTACAGGTGAAGGCAAGGGGGCATTTTCCTTCACCGGTGAAGTGTTAAAACCACCCGAAAGTTCACGCGTATCTTTCCCATTTTCAACGCATTGCGGGTGAAGGTGAAGGGTGAAGGCAAGAAATGCGAACTGCGGTGAGTGCGCGATGCGCAGGCGCGTGTCCGCTTAGGCGTACCTACACACGCGAGGGGCAACCACCGACGGAGCGAGAAGAAAAAGGCGCGCGCTTTCCAACAAAAGAAGCCGAGAAAGACACAAAACAAGAGAGCATTCGAAAGAAAGTCCACTTGTTTTTATCAATCATCACCACAGTGCGAAGAAAATCTGAAAATTGTTTCGCAAAAACTTCTTCTATTCGAAACAAAAGATTTATCTTTGCGCTTGAATAAACACAACTTTCCCTTTTCCTCGCCGCATTGCGGCGTCTATATAGCGCGAAACGGACGCACTATCGTCCTCACAATCAGCGCACACGCTCTTTGACATACTGAAAAATCCCGAAATTTCACCAACGGGGCGGAATATTCCCGGTTCTCGTATTCTCAAGTAGTCCAATACATAGAAATTCCAAAAGTAAATTCAAGAGGATAGGTAACATATAGCCTAATTTAGTCTCCAAGAAGAAAAAGACTCATGTCCGAGGAAATATTTGCGAACCTTTTCCACAAAGAAAGAAGGGTCGCATAATCTCTGTCATAACAGTATGCTTTCTCTTTGTCTATTATCCTTTGAGCGAGAAAATCCTGCATTGCTAGGATATGACATGGATACAAAAACGTTTTACCATAATCGTCAATTCGGCATCCAAATAAGGGGTAAAGACACTCTTCTGAAAGCAAAAAGACTTCCTTGTCTGACAAGCAAAACAATTCATGTTTCCCTCGCCGATCTTCCATAGGGTACACACAAACAGCCATACTATGAGGTTATAAATTGTTCTTCGGGGAATGAAGTTATAATCTTATTCTTGACAGGACTTCCCAACCCTTGTCGCTAGCGAGATTGAGCGAATCAAGAATGACCCGAACCTAAAGGGGCTGATTAAGGAGTCTTTATATTAGAAAAGGTCGAATTCTGAGTACCTGAAATATCTGAGACATTTTAATGTATCAGCTTCTCTTATATACCATACTGTGATTAGACTATCAGCTTTCTCTCTCCAAGTGAATTCTAGAATCCATGTCTTATGTGCCTTTCGTTGCTCCATTGGGAATAGCCTCTCTGTTGGATTCCTAAATTCATCGTGCAATTCTTGTAATATGAAGCTATCTCGAGAAAGAGGCTGATAGAGAGTATCGAGCTCACCTGGTAGGTAGCTTATTGGGACTTTTGACCAAAACTTTTGCATTGATGTCTTTTTATTTCCTTCGCGACTATGGCATGAGATGAACCCCAGCAATAGCCATACAATGATGAGAAATCTTATAAAAGTATTCATATCTACACTTATTAAGAATTGGCTTGATATTTACATTGGCCTTGTTGATTACCACTAGGAAATGATATAATATGCTCCTTCATGACTTTTTTATTTAGGGTTTCTTTCCCTTGTATCCTACTTGATATTTTATCTCTTTCTCGGTTATGTGGTAGGCTAAGTCCCTTCTTACGCAACTTACGTACTAACAGAAAACTGACTTACTACATTCAGCTCCAACTAAATGCTTACGCTATCAAAATAGCCTCGATCGGGGGGGTGCTGCAGCCACGTAGCATAAGCGAACGTGAGGAGAGGTTCGTATAGACTATGATGACTTCTAAGAGAGGACACAAATCTATTTAAAACTAAAACTATTAAGTCCAGCTTCTTCTGAAGGGGAGAATTCTATTCCTATGAGTTTCATTCCCTCGCACCTTTGACGAAATACCTCAGAAACAAACAAAGTGAATGATATAGGACTAGGTGATATGACAAAGGCTTCCCAAGTGACATCTTCTCTAATGCAGAGACGTTCTATACGCTTTACCCACCCAGTCTTCTCTAGCTGTAGTACAGACTGTTCTTTGTCAATAAGATCGTCTGTCTTGGAGTAGAACTTTATGAAGTAGTATTTACTCTCAATAATAGACTGCTTCCTCTTGTTTACTATGAATACCTCCCTGTAAACGAAAGGTTGAACCTCCATTGAGAGCAAAAGAGAAAGAAATCGTTCAGAGACAACGAACCAATCATAGTACTCTCTTAAATCAAACTTATACTTCCTGTCAGGACTAATCAACCAAAGCTCTTCGGGAAATTCCACTCGTTCCCAGCTTACTTCTCTCCAAGCCCCATGATCAGTTGGACGTAGGCTCCAAGGATTTTTTTCGTAGAATGCTGTATGTAACACACACTCATGAATAGAGACAGGTGCACATCTCTCTGTTATCTGTTTTAACGCCCAGTATTTATTCAAGTCTGCCATTATATGTTTTAGTTTTAATCTTACCTTTCCGTATCTTTTTTCGAAGGCTCATTTGGAGAGCTTTTACATGCATTGCAGCCTCCTCTTGAGATATTTTCCCTGTATCAAATCTCTCCTTTATATGATTGAGTTTTCCTATAACCATCTCTGTATATTTTTTATGTACAGATTACCCACCTTGTCGGAGAGACGATACTCCTTCGTGCCATCGGCATAAGTTGCCATCGTCAGCTCACCCGAGGGGCTGTAGCTATACTGAGTAAGTCCGTAGCGGTCATCCTCTATAGAGAGAAGCCTATCGGCACTGCCCCAGTTGTAGTGGCGAGAGCGTCGTTGCTCCGCCGAGCGGCGGGTCTTGCTGTTGACCAAACGTCCGATGTTGTCATAGGCAAAGCTCTGACTAACGCCTCCCGGTAAGAGACGCTCCAGCTCAAAGCCTAGACTATCATACCGGTGCTCACTTGTGAAGCGTGCAGTCGTCGAAGAAACCGAGTTGTCCACAGAATATAAGCGATAGAAAATCTTTTACAGAACTTACAATCAAAAAGCTAAGTATCTTCGGAGATAGGGAGAGTACTTCTACGGGTAGATTTAAGAATTCCGTCTGCGTTATGCAGAGATTTTAGCCGTTGGATTTCCTCTATTAGCATATCAGAGAAACTAGGCCATTCTTTTATTGGGGTTGCATCTCGCCTGGCACAATAATATACTGTACTAACGTCGTCCTTCATATACAGAAGAGACACGTCATAAGAATACCCCCCAAAAAAGAAGCAATTGCTATCTGCATTAGAAGGACGCTCGTAGATATTTGGAATTGACAAATCAAATGGCCCTTGAATGCCAAGTTTCCTGTTTATGCTTCCTTGGAGTCCGAGGAGACTAAGACAGCGATGGAATATATGCATCCCATTACTAACATGGGTGAGAAATGTTCTATATTGGCAAGGGATTTCTCTTCCAATATTTTGTTCCACCAGTGCAAGTCGCTCTTCCGTAAGGGGTGCAAATGTATAGATATTATATGCCTCTGGAGCTAACTGAGGTATATGTCCATATCTCGAAACCACCTCTCCTTCTACAGCCCCTAAGGCTTTTTGCTCTTCGATAAGAGCTTGTATGTGACTTATATACTCCATCGTTACTCTGTTATAAAATAGTCCTACTTACGAACTGCCCCTGCGTTGGGTGAAGGTAGTTACCTCCATGGGCATCTAAATGCGCTATAGCGTCTACAGATCTAATGTTGTCAGGGACATCGCCAATTCGAGATGAGTACTAAGACGATTAATGTGGTTCATCCGACATTTGGAAATTTGCCGCGAATCTCATGGCAGCCATAGCCGCATATAGTTTCTCTCCCCAAAAGCCTTCGCTTAACATCAAAATCATCGAAAGAAAAAGGAGAATGGCTTAGACCGAACTCCGGTCGATAAGCTAAAGGTGATGAAGAGAGTGCCTTTGGTTTTAGGGATGAAAGGTGTTTTCATCTAAGCTTATACGCACTGCACGATTGCCGCATCACTCCCAATGTCGGATGAGCCTGAAATCCTTTACTTTTGCTTCTTCATGTTGTACCAATCCACATTGCGGCGATAGGTTTGGAAGGCCGCAAACGTAGTGTCGTAGTTTTCGAAGAATTCGAAGGCGGCATTGCATACCTCGCGGAGATCATAGGCGATGAAGTCCACATAGACGTGGAAGCGTCCCACGGCACGGCCGATGAAATCGACACAGTTGCCCTCGGCGTGGGTGCGGATGTGGTTTTCGAGGGCGGTGCAGGCCTCATCGATAGCCGCCTCTCGCTCGGCTTCGGGCATTTCGTTCAGGCCGGGCACGTCGAAGGCAAAGAAACCGCCCACACAGCCGAAACGGTGGAAGAGATCTTGGAGTTCCGATTCGCCGCGCGCAAATTCGCCAACGAGGCGCGGCATCGAGGTGGTGCCGCTGATAATGTCTAAACGGAGATCTTCGGGCTCGATGTCGTCTCGTTCTTTGAAACGATAGTTCATCGTGCCCTGCAAGATGACGTCGATGTTCTCCCATCGGGGATCCTCGCCGAAGCGTTGGGCGAGCACCTCACGCAACTCGGAGAGTTTGATGGTCGTTTCGGCCGCCGGGGCTTCTTCCGGCGCGTTGATCTTCGAAACGAACTCGGTGTTGACTAGTTCGCCCACGGCATTGTCCACCAGCACTTCTGCGCGCCACCAAGCGGGGCTTTGGCCGGCGTGCAACAAGGGGTGGTAGACTTCGACACTCACGCTCTCTCCACCTTCGTCTTCGGTGATGAGCACCTGCACTTCTTCGGCCGAAATCTTGCCTTCGCCGAAATCGATGCAGAGATCGGGGTGGGCGTTGCGTCCGATGGAGAATTTCCAGTGCGCACGCACCGATTCGGGCATGCGGCTCAGGAAATAGCGGAAAAGCAAGTAGAGCATCCACGTGCCATCGGCCGAAAGGATGATGTGATAGTTTTTTGCGCCGATCTCGAACGAAAGATCGGGGAAAGCTGTTTGCAAACTCGAGAAAGCCAGCTGTTGGATTTCTTCTCCGGGTGCGCCCTCATCGACGAGGCGACGCAATTCGGCTTCATGCTCGGCAAAGGCCGCCCAGGCTTTCTCGACGCGTTCGGCAAAATAGCCTTTGGCGTAGCGGGGGAAGGCGAGGAACTTGTAGCAATCGTCGAGCAGCTCTTTCGTATCGTCGCGCAACGAATCGTAAGGATTGCCGTTGAGGGTACGAAGGAAGTATTCGGCGGCTTCGCCTTCGCGGTCGAGATGATAGAGTGCAAAACCCATGCGGTGGTTCCAGAGTTCGTCTTTCTCACTCTCTTCGTCGCGCATGCTCTCGAGCACACGAATGGCCGTTTCGTAGTGTTCGGGATTCTCCTCGTTGGAGGCTAAGTTGTTGTAGGATCGCGCCAACCAGCCCATGCGCTCGTGGGTGAGCGCGGATTGCGGGAGAGATTCGAGCAGCTCGATGATTTTGGCCGGCTCATTGTTTTCATGCCATTCGGCCACTTGCTTATCGATGTTTTGGACCATTGTTTTTGGTGTTTGAATATAGTTCTGTTCTAAAATGATTTGGCAAATATACGAATAAACTTCAAACACCGATAAGAAAGTGGATCTTTCTCATGGGCATCATTCACTCGGCGGCGCAAAAGAAAACACAAGGAGAAGAGATAAAAACAAGGTGCGCCTTTGTGTGATTGTTGAGATTTGTTACCTTTGTATGCGAGAAGCGGCAAGCGCCTTGAGCGGAACAGCGCTTTTCTCGGTTTCGAGAAAGGAAAGTTCCCTACACCTATATATATAAAGTGTTCGCTCCGCTTCCGCCATCCTCAGTGTGCATCACACCATTCTCTTGACTTATGCAGCAAAACGACAGCATTGTTATTATTCCTACCTATAACGAGAAGGAAAATATTGAAGCCATCATTCGCGCGGTGACAGGTTTGCAAGAACACGCATTCGACATTTTGATCATCGACGACGGCAGTCCCGACGGCACAGCCGACATCGTGAAAGGATTGATGGCCGAAGAGTTCAAAGACCGCGTTTTCCTCGTGGAACGCCAAGGCAAACTCGGTTTGGGTACGGCCTACATCGCGGGCTTCAAATGGGCACTCGAACACCACTATGAATATGTGTTCGAGATGGACGCCGATTTCAGCCACGACCCAAAAGACCTGCCGCGCCTCTACAAGGCTTGCGCCGAAGAAGGCTACGACGTGGCGATCGGCAGCCGCTATGTGTCGGGCGTCAATGTGGTGAACTGGCCGATGGGACGCGTGCTGATGAGCTATTTCGCCTCGAAATATGTGCGCTGCGTCACCGGCTTCCCCATCAACGACACGACGGCGGGTTTCAAATGCTACCGCCGCCGCGTGCTCGAGACCATCGATCTCGACGCCATTCGCTTCAAAGGCTATGCATTCCAAATCGAGATGAAATTCACGGCTTACAAACTCGGTTTCCGCATCAAAGAAGTGCCGGTGGTCTTTGTCAACCGCCAACTGGGCACCAGCAAAATGAGCGGTGGCATCTTCGGCGAAGCCCTTTTCGGCGTGATTCGCCTGCGCTGGGCTGCGCTCACCGGGAAAATCAAGCCCTGCACCGCCTAACCTTTTGCGCCGCGTGCGCACAACCGCCGAATGCTCAGGATTTATGCATAGAAGAACGCTCATTAAAAACGCCATCCTCGTCAACGAAGGCAGCAGTCAAGTCGGAAGTGTCGTCATTGAAGACGATCGCATCGAGGAAATACTCATCGGTCGCGATGTCGACCCGGTATTGCCCACCGATTCGGTGATCGACGCCGACGGTTGTTACCTTCTGCCGGGAGTCATCGACGAACACGTGCATTTCCGCGATCCGGGATTGACCCACAAAGCGGATTTCGACAGCGAAAGCCGTGCCGCCGCTGCGGGCGGTGTGACCACCGTGCTCGACATGCCCAATACCATCCCCGCCACCGTAACGACCGAAGCCCTGCAAGAGAAAATCGCACGAGCCCAAAACTTGTGTCATGTGAATTTCGGTTTCTTTATCGGCGCAACGGCCGACAACGCCCAACACTTGCGCCAAATCAACCCGCGATTGGTGGCCGGTGTGAAACTGTTCATGGGCAGCAGCACCGGTTCGCTCCATGTGGCCGACCCTCAAGCGCTCTTCACGGTGTTCGAACAAAGTCGACTGCCGATCATGGTGCACTGCGAAGACACGCCGATGATCGTGGAGGCGATGAAGGAGCACCAAGCGCGCTACGGTGCGGATCCGCATGTGCGACATCACGCCAAAATTCGTTCGGCCGAAGCCTGCCTGAAGAGCACGAAATACGCCATCGAATTGGCCAAAGCCACCCAAGCGCGCCTGCATGTGGCGCACCTCACGACGGCTTGTGAGCTCGAACTCTTCACTCCCAACGATCCTCTCATCACGGCCGAAGCCTGTTTGCCGCATCTGCTCTTCACCGAGGCCGACTACGAACGACTCGGCACACGCATCAAGTGCAACCCTTCGATCAAGACGGCGGCCGACCGCGATGCCTTACGCGCCGCGCTCACCGACGGACGCATTCGCTGTATCGGCACCGACCACGCGCCGCACACAATCGCCGACAAGGAAGGCGGCGCCGCTCGCGCTGCCAGCGGTATGCCGATGGTGCAGTTCTCGCTCGTTTCGATGTTAGGACTGGTCGATGAAGGGGTCTTGAGCATTGAACGTACGGTCGAACTCATGTCGCACAATCCGGCACGCACTTTCGGCATCGAAAATCGTGGTTTCCTCCGCGAAGGCTACATGGCCGATCTCGTGCTCGTGAAGCCCCACAGTCCGTGGACGCTCACTCCGAACCAAATTTTTTCAAAGTGTAATTGGAGTCCGCTCGAAGGGAAGACCTTCAACTGGCGGGTGATGCGCACCTTTGTCAACGGCGCACTGGTCTACAACAAGGGGAGCATCACCAATGAGAACTACTGCGGCCGCCCCGTCACGTACATGCCTCGCCGCTACGGCCGTAACTAAACGACCGACTGACCGATCGCCACTTTTTTGCAACCGACGCGCTGTTCGCCTTTACCCTGACTCGTCATGCAATTCCTCTATCGCTTCTATCAACTCTTCTTCTATTTTCCGATATTCATCCTCCTCACGATTCTCACCGCGCTGGTGACGGCCTTAGGTTGCACCGTGGGGCTGTCGCGCTGGTTTGCTTTCACACCCAGCCGAATATGGGGATGGCTCACAATTCGTTTGCTCTTCCTCCCGGTCAAAGTCGAAGGGCGCGAACACCTGCAACGCCATCAGAGCTACGTCTTTGTGGCCAATCACCAAGGGGCGTTCGACATTTTTCTCCTCTCGGGCTTCCTCGGCCGTGAGTTCAAATGGATGATGAAAGCCTCGTTGCGTAAACTCCCCTTCGTAGGTTATGCCTGCGAAAAAGCCGGTTTCATATTCGTAGACAAGTCGAGTCGTCGCGCCATTGCCGAAACGATGGCAGCCGCGCGCCAACGCTTGGTCGGCGGTACTTCGCTCGCCGTCTTCCCAGAAGGCGCTCGCTCCTTCACCGGCCACATGGGACTGTTCCGCCGTGGCGCGTTCCAACTGGCTGACGAACTGCAACTTCCGGTCGTACCGATTACGATCGACGGTAGTTTTGACATCATGCCGCGCACACGCGATTTCCATTTCGCACACTATGCTCCGCTGCGGCTGACCATCCATGCGCCGATCTATCCCACCACACAAGGATCGGAGAACATCAAACGATTGCTGGAGGAAAGTTACCAAACCATCATGGACGGACTGCCCGAAACGCGGCGCGGCTATGTAAAAAATGACGATCAATGAGTGCTCCTTTTGCATCGTCTTCCTCTCCCCTATTGCGTCTCCTGCTGCCCCTCGCCGCAGGAATCGCAGTGGGGGATTTCTTTTATCCCCACCTCACACGACCCTCCCTCTTCCTTTTCTTGGGTACGCTCGCCGTCGGCCTGTTCACAGCCTCCTCCCTTTTTCTTCGACGCCTTTCTTCCCCGACTATACAAGCGATCGGACTCTATCTCACCGCCTTTCTCCTCGGCGTCACCCTCCTGCATCCCGACCGTTCTCGCCTTTCATCG
>ERZ773027.1042-NODE-1042-length-15699-cov-5.198159_pt1 | contig 15699 bp, 16 predicted proteins | sample MGYA00511032_ERZ773027 | MGnify/ENA primary metagenome ERZ773027 (study PRJEB29015, sample SAMEA2738138) | human oral metagenome | biome: human oral; feature: human-associated habitat; material: saliva | place: China | collected 2190 ... | reverse complement strand
AAAATATTCAAATATAAAATAAATAATTTAAATAAGATTAAAAGTGAAATTAACAAGTATAAGAAAATTAGATTATGGGTTGATCAAAATGATAGTAATAGTTATATGTTTTATTTATTCTTTTGTTATGAATTTTATGATCTAATTAAAGATAAAGAAATAATAGTTGTTAATCTTGATAATTTTTATAAAACTGATAAAAGAATAATTGATTTAGTAAATAATAATCAAATCGAAGAAAATAAAATATCACTAATAGATATAGAAAAGAATAAAGCTGAATGGCAAAAGCAATTAGAAATCAATAGTGAAATTCGTGATGTTAGAAATGGTGTAATTAAAAATTTATCTGATCAAGATTTATATAAGCCAGTATTAAAAGTAATTAAAAGACTTGGAAGAGTTAATAGAATGGAAGCTATTCATAAATTACAAGAAAGTGATATTCTTAACAATGGTCATCCAATAATATATAATTACATAATCAGATGTTTAATAGATAAGAACAGCTTAAATGAGTATAAAGTAAAATTCAAACCAAAAACAGATATTGATTATTATGTAGCTGAAGATGAATATCGAAATAATGAGATTGAATATGCAGATTGGAGATATTGCTTAGTCGGAAATATAGTTGATAGGCGAGTATATGGTGAAGATCATGAAATAAAATATGGAACAAAGAATTTTTCACCAGGAACAAAAGTATATGTTTCATACCCTCAATGGGGTGATGGAGGAGAACAAAAAGTTGTTATTGGACTTCCTAGAAATGGAAAAAAATTAATTGAATGTGTTATTAGGAGAGAATATATTTGTAATTTCAGATTGAAAAAAATATATCCATCTGCTGTTTTAGATAAAATTGATAATTCAGAGTATTTATGGTGGGGAAACGATGAAAAAACAAAAGAGTGGATTTTAGATTCTGCAGAATGGTTAAATGAACATGCACAAGAAGAGAAAAAAGGACTAAAGAATGAGAATGAAAATGAATTTATAGAAAATGTTGATAAATTAGATATTGAAGATGAATTGTTCGAACGAATAACAAATGAATTTAAAATAAAAAACCCAAATAATTTAATCAAATTTTGTAAAAATATTATTAAAGATAAAAGTTGCGATATTATTCGTGACGGAAAAAATTGGTGTTGCAAATTAGAACAAATAAAAATCTTAGTTAATGCTTCAAACTATAAAATTGTTTCCGTTAAATTTGTTAAATGACTATTTTGTTAAAAGGCAGTCTTTTTTGATATAACAAAGATTAGAAAGTGATAAAATGCAAAAATGTCAAAAAATATAATAAAAATAAAAATGAATGATGAAGAAATAGAAGAAACAATTCAAAAAGAAGTTTTAACAAAATATAAATATAGTGGCATTAAAAATTTAAACGATAATGAGGCATATAATATAGTAAGAAACGTATCTTTAATAACTCATCTACATGAAAGAATTGTTTTAGGTTGTTATATATATGTAAGATATATAGTGCTTATTTTAAAAGGAATATACAAGAATATTATTCTTTCTTTAGTGAAGACAAACTCAAGTTATATAATAGGATATTAACCAAAAATATAAAAGAAGAAGATTTAAATAGTACTAAATCAACTGGGTATGTAGTTGATACCCTATAAATAGTATTATGGGTTATATTAAACTGTAATAGTTTTAATGAATCTATGATAGGAGATATTAATTTTGGTGGGGATACAGATACTATTGGAGCAATAACAGGCTCAATAGCTGGACTTATATAGCATAAATAAACACTGTATTGAAAAATTAAGAAATAAAGATTATTTAAATAAAATAATTAATGGTTTTTCTGAGATTTATTTTAGTTAGTAATGAGTATGTAACATTTTTATAAGAGGTGATTTTTTTGAGGTTTGATGTTGAATTGCACAAAAATTAGAGGACATTGCAGTAATAGATTATGGAATAATTAAAGGAAACAGTACCATTTTATTTATAAAAGCAGGACAAGATGGATCCATGTATGGGTATGAGAACAAGTATCTAAAGATAGCTAAAAACATTAATAAAAAATACGGGGCAACAGTAATATGTTCCTCTAATCCCTTTGATGGTACAAATCCACTAGATCAAGCTATGGAAGTAATAGAAGAATATTGCCTAGAAAATAATATTAAAAGATACCAAATATATTATATGGGGCACTCAAATGGTGGATTAATAGGAGCATGGTTTGGATATAAATATCCTAGAATTAAAAGAATGTTATTAATTAACGCTCCATTAATGTATAATTGGCACAAAACAAAGGAAGGGTTATACAATTTTAATGGAGAACAAGCAATAATGATTTATGGAGGTCTAGATCAATCACATGGATATGTTCCTTTATTAAATGGTATCTGTAAAAATAATTTTGGTTATGAGATTATTGAAGGACAAGATCATAACTTTTCTAAAGATACATGTGATTTCAAAGAATTGCCAGAAAAATATTTGTTTAATAAATTAAAATCATAATATTATGTCTAATAATAAGAGTATAAATAATATTGCAAGCAAAGAATTATTAAAAAAGTGTGATATAATTGAAGTGTAAGGTAGGTAGATATATATGGATATTTATAGTTTAAATGTAGATTCTCCTATTAAAGGCGGTTACTTTAGTTCTGAACAAATAGATTTGTTATCTATAATACAATGTCAGTCAATTGATGAATTAATGAAATTTATTGCAAATTGTGATCAAATTAATCATGTTCATGGTATTTTTGAATCTATTAATGGAATGGATTTAGAATCTGCAAAAAGAAGTACATTTAAAAGTTATCAAGATTCAATGATATATCATGATCAAGGACTAGATGCTTCTATAATAAATAGATTCAATTATTTAGGAATAACTTCTGAAGAAGTAATCTCAGTTATTGATAAATCACATCCAAGAAGTCAAGAAATATTATCAATAAATCATCATTTTATTTCTGAAGAATGGGATCAAACAAAATCTATTAGCTATGAAGAAATGGAGACATTGAATTCACAATTACCAATATTTAATAGTATGCTTATTGATTCTGGTAAAATATATAAAATTATAAATAAGTATGATACAAATAAAGAAACTAAACATGATTTCTATTTTGCAAAAAGAGATTTAGATTTTGCATATAAAAATGGTAAACAAGTTAGATTTCATTCTTTACTTGTAAAAGAAGATGGAAAAATATTTGATGGAAAATCTAAAGAAGAGATAATGGATATAATAAAAGAATATGTTAAACAAAGTATAGATTTTATAAAGAATTATAACTCTAGTCATAAAATTAATATTAATGGCAAAGAAGAACCAGTTATTAATGCTGTGGATTTATTTAATGAAATTGTAAGTTTCGATAAGAATGAACAAGGTGAATATTATAATATATGGGAACAAAAGTATGGAATAATAATGCCTGAATTAATGTCATGTTTTGAATATGCACTAGTAAACAAACCTGAAGGTGTTAATTACCTTTATAATGAACCATTTTTAGAAGATGATCAAAGAAGACAAAAAGTGTTTGGAACTCTAGCTCAAACTACACCAGGATTAATTGATACATTAGGTTCACAAATGCATATTACAATAACTCAAGATATAGACAGTATTAAAAGATGTTTTGCTGATTTTAAAAGATTACAAGATAATGGTATGCAAATTCAAATTACAGAATTTGACATGTGTTTAGGAAGACATGATGTTCCAAGAGTATTTGGACCGAATGCTGATATTTCATTAGAGATAGTATATCAAGAAAAAGATAAGAAAATTTCTGAAATATCAAGTGTTATTAGAGAATCAGGAGTTAGATTATCTGGTATATCTTATTGGTCTTTGACTGATGGTATTGACTGCAATCTAGAGAGAATTAGAAGTAATGCTTTAGCAAATCATGAAATTAGTAATGTTAATGAAATACCAACTGTATGTGGAGGATTACTTCCTACGCATAAAAAATTAGTAAAAAATAAAGAATTAAATCAAATGCTTAGTGACTCTAACCAGAGCAATAAGGAGGATTTATATGATTGGTATAAAGTTTGTAATAAAAAATGAGTATGATATAATTTTGAGTAAAATACTTTATGGTATAGATTGTTCCAATTTTAGATGGAAAATTGAAGATGAAGAAGTATTAGGGGAACAGGGGAAATCATTTTTTGCTAAGACTGATTACAGTGATAATGAGTTTCAAAAAGTTGTTCAAAAGGAACACTATCCAATACACTTGAATTTACAGATGTATTATAAGAATAGTGATGTAAATGATATTAAGAATTATGATCAATTTTTAACAAGTTCATGCCAACTTATTCTATTTATAGTTGATAATATTTTCGTTGAAATATATGTTAAAAACCAAACTATATTAGAAAAAATATCAAAAAATGCAGTTAATTATGATTTTTCTAATATTGAATTAATTAATGAAAGTGTGGCTACATATAAGATTTTTTCTAAATATTGTCAATTATTAAGTAAATAATAGAAAGAAGAGATTTATTTAATTTAGAAAAAAATAGGGTTTATAAAACTCTATTTTTTCAGATTGTTGACAAACACTTAGATTTTTTCTAGAGGTTTTTGTATGAATAAAATTTTTATAATATTAGAGTTATATGATGATAATATAATTGGTTCTTTTCCTACATTATCATTTTTTTTTGCTATATTTTCATGTTTTGAGCAGAACAAATAAGGCATGTTTAATGTTGATTTTTTAACTCCTTTGTACATAGCACATCTATATCCGTGATTTTGTTTTGAATCTGCAAAACTTCTTTCTATATGTTTTTTTTTGATTTTGTATGAGTTCAATAAATTAAATTTAGAAAAAGATAAATTAAATACTAAGGATAGTGAAAATAATTTACTTTGGTTAGAGCAATTTAAAGTAAAAGAAAAATTTGAAAAAGCAGATAGAAGGTTAGTAATAAATTTTATAGATGAAATAAGAATAGGCAATAATAAAGAAATCGAAATAGATTTAAAGTTTAAAAATTAATATAAAGAGGCATTGGATTATCTAAAAAGACATAATCTGTGATATAATATTCTATATTTATTTGCTTATAAATGAGAAGAAGGAAGTGATTTCTATGAACGAAAATAAAACTAATATAAACTGGTTGATAACAATTTAGTTAAGACCAATTAGAAACCCTTATAAAATAAGTAAAAACCAAAAAATAGATCTTGCATGTTTTTCATAAAAATATGTTAAAATAGATAAAAATTAGTAAAAAATAGGTTATTTTAAGTAAAAATGCTTAGGAATTGATATGGTGATAACGGATAGTCAAGACCAAATGAAAAGAGGTAATAAAATGGGAATAGTTTCATCTGCAAGTGGAGCTTCTTGCTGGAGAGGATTAGATTATTATAAAAATAAGAAAATAAAAAATTTAAAAAAAATAAATGATTATGAATTTACAAGTACAGCAATAGGAACTAATAATTATGATATTTATTTAGATGTATCACATCCTAGAAGGTCCACTTGTACTTGTCCGCTTGCAACTGGAAAAAGAATAGTATGTAAACATATAGTAGCAACATTTTTTACTGCATTCCCAGAAGAAGCAAAAGACTTTGAGGAAGAACAAGAAAGATTACAAGAAGAATATGAAGATTATCAAGAAAAGTTATATAATAAAACACAAAGTTATATTAAATCATTAACTAAAAAAGAATTGATTGATGAACTTTCATATATTTTAGATTATGCTCCGGATTGGGTATATAATGATTTTATAAGAAGAAATGATATTGAATAACGGTAAAGGAGGGTAATTATGGATAATAAAAATGAAATATTAATATATGAAGATAAAGATGGATTAACTAGAGTTGATGTCAAATTTATAGATGAAGATGTATGGTTAACAAAATATCAACTTGCAGACATTTATAAAACTACAAGACAAAATATTGAACAACATATTAATAATATTTATGAAGATAATGAATTACCTAATTCAACCTGCAAGAAATTCTTGCAGGTTCAAAAAGAAGGCAATAGAGAAGTAAAAAGAAATATTGCTCATTATAATTTAAATATGATAATTGCCCTAGGATATAGAGTTCAATCTGATGTAGCTGTAAGGTTTAGAATTTGGGCTACTACAAGATTACATGAATACATACAAAAAGGTTTTACTATGGACGATAGTAGATTAAAACAAGGTGGTAATAGATACTTTAAAGAGTTACTTCAAAGAATTAGAGATATTCGTTCTAGTGAAAGAAATTTTTATCAACAAGTAACCGATATATATGCAACTAGCATAGATTATGATCCTAGAAGTGAGATAACTAAAAAGTTCTTTGCTACAGTTCAAAATAAACTTCATTATGCAGTACATGAACAAACAGCTGCTGAATTAATATATAATAGAGTAGACAATGGAAAGTCATATGTTGGCATGACTAATTTTAAAGGTAATTATGTAACTATTGATGATGTTAAAATTGCAAAGAATTATTTATCTGAAATTGAGCTTCAAAGATTAAACTTATTAGTATCTCAATTTTTAGATTTTGCAGAATTACAAGCATTAGAACAAAGAACTATGAAAGTTAATGATTGGATTGAAGAACTTGATAATCATATATTATTAAATCGAAGAAAAATACTTGAAGGTAATTGTAAAATATTACATGATGAAGCAATAAAAAAAGCAGAGAAAGAATTTCAAATATATAGAGAAAGAGAAATGAAAGAACTTCAAAGTGATTTTGATTTGTTAATGAAATCATTACCGAATAGTGAATATGAAAACAAATAATTATAACCCGTCGATTTCGACTGAATTAAAAAAATGTTCATATTTGAACACTTTAAAATAAAGGAGTTGATCCAAATGAATGAAAATAAAACTAATATTAACTGGTTGATTACGATTTATAGTAACTTTTGGAGAAATCCTTTATTTATAAGGTTTTGTGAAGATTAATATCTTGCATATTTATAATAAAATATGGTTAAATTTAATAAAAAATAGTCTAAAATGACTAAAATATATGAAAAAAGCTATAGGAATTAATATATTGATTACGACACAGTAACTAATCCGTAATTATGATAAAATCAAAAAATATGATACAATATAACATATAAGTATATAGGAGGATTTTTAATGAATAATTTTACTTTAGATGATATCGATTATTTAGTTGTTTCTGGTAGAACTAGATATGATAATTCAGGTGAATATGATATTTCATATTATGAAAATTATATAAATGAAAATATCATAATAATAGAAGAATTGATAAAAAATGTTCAAAGTGAAATAAATATGATAAAAGATGAAAATATAAAAGGAAGAATACAAAATTGGTCAAGGTATTTAACTCAAGCATATGAAACAAATAAAAATAAACAACCTAGAATAGAATATGAAAAAAGTCTATATTCAAAATCATTAGGAGCTGGATATTTTCAAACTCATAAATATGCTGATTTTATTCAACATGATTTTCACAATGTTGCTCAAAGTTATTCAAAAATAATAAATTTTATGAATAATATATATAAACATGCAACAATATCAGACAAGAAAGGCGAAGTTGATAGTAGAATACTATATGATATTTTTGCTATTACTAAAAAAGCATGTTCATCTCTTGGAATCCATTGCCCAGATGCATTATCAATATATGAATCAATTACTGGAGATCCATATGCTGAAAAAAGTGAATTACTAGATATGAATTTTGAGATAGATGAAACAAATTCTTTAGAACAAGATGTTCTTATAACATCATTGCCATATACAATAACAGCGCCTTCATTTACATGGGAAGGCCCTAGCAAATATGAATTGCAAGTAACAAATCCAAGAGCGGAAATTTGGTATAATCAATCTTATTTACAAAATAATCCAACATTTGAATAAAAGATAATAATAGGTTAGAGATTTATAATATTGTTATTACCATATGACCTGGATACTATATCTACATGTTTGATTACGATTTATGGTAACCACTAAAACAACTTAAAATTGGACGAAATAGTAATAAATTTCGTTTTTTTATGACATTCTAAGATTTGTCAACTATAAAATTTTATGGTATTATAGTCACTACAAAAAGACGCGAAATTTATAAAATTTTAAAAATTTATAAATAATGCGTTAGTTTGTAATATAATGTTATTAGTAATTGGATGGTGACGATTACTAATTATCTAATTGCTTACACAAAGCTAAAATTTTTCTAAGCAGTTTAGTTGTGCAGGCAACAATAGATGCGTAATGATGCTTTCCTTCATTACGTTTTTTTCTGTAATAAATTTCAATATCATTTTCACTTTTAGATATAGCAGTAAGTCTAATAATATTTGAACAAGTAATATAAAGAATCTTTCTCATATATTTATTCCCTGCTTTAGAAATAGGTCCATGTACATTAATTGATTTACCAGATTGTTTGATTGATGGATCTAATCCACAATAAGCAGTTAATTCTTTAATATTGTTGAATCTATTAATATCACCAAGTTCAGCAATAATAATAGAAGCAGTAAACTCACCAATACCATAAATAGAATTAATTGATTCAAAGTATTTAGATTTTTTAGCTAGAAAAGTTATTTTATATTTAATAATATCAATTGCTTTTTGATATTCATTAACAAGTCTAGCAATTTGGGATAGGTTAGAAACTATTTCATCATTCATATTAACAGAAGGATATGAAGAAGAAGAAATTTCTTTAATCTTAAAAGCTTTTGATTTCCAATATCTAAATTTATGTTTTTTAAAGAAATTTTGAAGTTTATCAATTCTAGTATTAAAAATAATATCAGCATGAGGAAATGCTTCAATAAATTTTAAAGCAATATTAGAATAGATAAGACTATCTTTAAATATGTTTTCGTATTCTGGAAAACATAAGTAAACTAGATTTCTATATCTATTTTTAATATTTACGCATAATTCATCCAAAGCAAAATATTGTCTAGATAAAGCGTTTAAATCTAAATATAATTGATCAGGTTTTATATACTCTTTAAAAGTATTAGATATAAATAAATTAACTAAGTTAAAACAATCTTCTTTATCAGTTTTAGTCTTTCTTAAATTTCTTTTTTTCATCTTTCCATAGATAGGATTAATAACAAATACTTTAAAATTATTTTCCACTAAAAATCTTTCAATAGGTCTATGATAGATACCAGTTGATTCCATTATCACAGAAATGTTATCTAATTTAAGTTTTTAAATTCTATTAAGTAAATTAGTAAAATCAATAATAGAATGATTAACCTCATATGGATCAATTAGAACTTCACCATTAGAACTAACTAGAGTAACCATACTTTTACCTTTAGCTACATCAATAGCTAAACAATTATGCATAAGCATCCTCCTTTTTTTTAACGATTGAACTCTTTTTGTCTCTTACTCCTCATCACGCTTGTTATATAAGATTAATAAATAATCCTCACATTCTAAAACTAGGATAATAAAAAAAAGAGCTAGGCCGTCATAAAAGTGGATACGGTGACCCGTGTTATAATTTGCCTAAACTCAACCGTATAATTTTTACTTATTTTATAAAATAAGTAAAAACTATTATACTAGTAAATCAATGATTAGCAAGTTCATCAATTTACTAATCAGTATTATACGTGCTATAATTGAATAGAAACGGAGTGATTCCTATGAATAATAAAACAAACATTAATTGGTATCCTGGTCATATGGCTAAGACTAAGAGAGAGATACGAGAGAAGTTAGATTTAATAGATATTGTATATGAAGTAATTGATGCTAGAATGCCTATTAGTTCTAGATTAGAAGATGTTAATGATATTACTAAGAATAAGAAGAAGATTATTATTTTAACTAAGTATGATTTATGTGATAAGAGTGAGACTGATAAGATAATTAATAGTTATAAGAATAATAGTATAGTTATTCCTCTTGATTTACTTAATGGTGATGTTAGTATAGTTATTAATGAAACTGTTAAATTGATGAAGGAAGAAAATGATAAGAGAAAATTAAAGGGTATGCAAGAAAGACCGGCTCGTGTTGCTATAATTGGTGCACCTAATGTTGGTAAGAGTACTTTAATTAATAGGTTAGTTGGAAGACGTAGTGTTAATGTTGGGAATAAGCCTGGTGTTACTAAGAGTTTATCTTGGATTAGAATTAATAAAGATGTAGAACTACTTGATACTCCTGGTATTTTATGGTCTAAGATTAAAGATTATGATAGAGGATATATTCTTGCATCTTTTTCATCTATTAAAGAAGAGGTTGCTAGACCTATTGATGTAGCAGTTTATATACTTCGTAAATTAGAAGAGTTATATCCTGATTTATTAAAAGAAAGATATAGGATAGAGTCTCTTACTGATACTTTAGAAGAAGAGTTTGAAGTTATTGGTAGATTACGTGGGGCATTACAAAGAGGAGGAGTTGCAGATTATTTAAAAGTTGCGACTATAATTATTAAAGATTTACAAGAAGGTAGAATTGGTAAGGTTACTTTTGATAGATTAAAATAGAAATTATTTTCTATTTTTTATTAAGACTTGATTTTTATTTATTTTAAGTTAATAATTAAAATATGGATAAATTTGAAATAGAAAAAGAGATAATAAAAGAGGATGGTATTATTATAGGAGAAGCTGCTTTAGTTATGCATGGAGTAATTAAAGAGTGTTCTTCAGTATGTGTTAGTGATAATAATTATTCTTATGATAATATAGATGGATATAGAGTTGAGTCATTAGATAGTTTAATTAATACTATTAAGAGTAAGAGTTTAATTAATAAGATTAATGTATTTGTTAGGAAAGATAATAATAGAAGTTATGAAGATGAGTTAGAAGGTATTGGTATTAATTATATTGCTGGAGTAGATGAAGTTGGACGTGGTCCTTTAATTGGAGATGTAGTTTGTAGTTGTGTTGTTTTACCTAAATCATTTAAAATGGACGGTTTAACGGATAGTAAGAAATTAAGTGAAGAGAAGAGAAATTATTATTATGATATAATTTGTAATAATGCTTTAGGTATTGGTATTGGTAGATGTAGTAGTATTGAGATTGATAAGTATAATATATATGAGGCTACTAAGATAGCTATGAAAAGAGCAATTGATGATTGTCTTACTAAGTGTAAGATTGAACATGTTTTAATTGATGCGATGAAATTAGATACAGATATTCCTAGTACTAGTATAGTTAAAGGTGATTTATTATCTATTAGTATTAGTGCGGCATCTATTATTGCGAAAGTTACAAGAGATAGGGATATGTATGAACTAGATAAGAAGTATCCTATGTATAATTTTAAAAATAATAAAGGATATCCTACGAAAGATCATATTAAAGCAATAGAAGAGTATGGTATATTAGATTGTCATAGGAGAAGTTATGGTCCTGTTAAGAGTTATTTAGATAAGGAGAAGTAATATGAAGAAGTTAGTTATAGTGGAGAGCCCTAGTAAGAGTCATACTATTGGTAAATATTTGGGGGATGAATATAAGGTTGTATCTTCTAAAGGACATATTAGAGATTTAGCAACTACTGGTAAGTATGGACTTGGAGTTGATGTTTCTAATGGTTTTACTCCTAAATATGTTCCTATTAAAGGTAAGAGTAATGTTATTAAGGAACTTAAAAAAGATGTTGAAAATAGCAGTATAGTTTATTTAGCGAGTGACCCTGATAGAGAGGGGGAAGCTATTGCTTGGCATTTGAAGGATGCTTTAGGAATAAAAGAAGATAATTATTTAAGGGTTAAATTTAATGAAATTACTCATGATAAAGTATTAGAAGCTATTAATAATCCTGGTAAGATAGATGATAATTTAGTTAAGAGTCAGGAGACTCGTAGAATACTTGATAGAATTATTGGTTTTAGATTAAGCAAATTATTACAGAGTAAGATTGGTGTTAAGAGTGCTGGTAGAGTACAAAGTGTTGCATTAAAATTAATAGTCGATAGAGAAAGAGAAATAGAGGCATTTAAAGAAGAAGAATATTGGACTATTACAGCTAATTTTGATAATTTTTCTGCTGATTTGTATAAGTATAAAGACCAAGAAATAAAATTAAATAATAAAGATGATGTAGATAGTGTATTAAATCAAATAGATGATAATTTTAAATGTATTGATGTTAGTAGTGTTAATAAGAAAAGACATAGTAAGAGTGTTTTTACTACTTCTACGTTACAACAAGAAGCATCTACAAAACTTGGTTTTAGTGCTAAAAAGACTATGAGTATTGCTCAAAAGTTATATGAGGGAATTGATATTGGTAGTGAAGTTGTTGGATTAATTACTTATATGAGAACTGATAGTGTAAGACTTAGTGATGAGTTTATTAAAAGTACTTATGCTTATATAAATGATAAATATGGTAAAGAATATTTAGGTTATTATAAGAAGGGTAAAGATAAAGATAATGTACAAGATGCACATGAGGGTATTAGACCTACTAGTATAAATAGAAGTCCTGATGTTTTAAAAAAATATTTAACGAGTGATGAGTTTAAACTATATAGTTTAATATATAAGAGAGTATTAGCTTCTTTAATGGGAGATGCTAAGGTTAAACAGACTACTTGTTTATTTGATAATAATAGTTATATATTTAAGACTGTTGGTAGTGTAGTAGTTTTTGATGGATATTTAAAAGTATATAGAGATTATGAAGAAGAAAATCAGGAAGAGATACCTGAAATAGTTACTGATAAGATATATAAGAGTAATGAAATTATTCCAGAGCAGCATTTTACTAAGCCTCCTGCTAGATATAGTGAAGCTAAACTTATTAAGACTTTAGAAGAAGATGGTATTGGTAGACCTAGTACTTATGCTACTATAATAGATACTATTAAGAGTAGAGGATATGTTGATTTAGTTAAGAAAGTATTTATTCCTACAAGTGATGGTATACTTGCGACTGATAAGTTGCAAGAAGCATTTTCTGATATTATAAATGTTGAATATACTAAGAATATGGAAGATGATTTAGATAGTGTTGCGACAGGGGATGCTGTATGGAATAAAGTATTGGAAGATTTTTATAATTTATTTGAAGATAGAATTGCTTCTGCTTTTACTACAATGGAGAAGAAAAAAGCTGAAGAAGTTGGTGAATTATGTCCAAATTGTTCTTCACCTCTTGTTAAGAGACATGGCAAATATGGAGATTTTATTGCTTGTAGTAATTATCCTACTTGTAAGTATATAAAAAAGGAAGAGAAAGAAGTAGTTGAGAAAAAACCTATTTTGGTTTGTCCTAATTGTGGTGGTAATATTATAGAGAAGACTACTCGTCGTGGTAAAATATTTTATGGATGTGATAATTTTCCTAAATGTAAAGTTGCGACATGGGATTTACCTGTTAGAGTAGAAGGTAAAAAATTAATAGTAAAAGATAAAAATGGAGAAGAAAAAGTCCTTGATATATAGGACTTTTTTGCTTTTATTATTAAAATATGCTATAATATGGGCAAATATGGAGGCTAGTATGGGGAAAAGTAAAGAATATTTTGTAGCTTTTATAATTAATGAGGATGCTAAATTAATTAGATTAAATAAAACTGGTTTTTCTAAATTATCTGATATTGATAGATTTACTACTTGTTTTAGTGATAAAAGTGAGTTTAGTAAATATTTAAATGATAGAAGTAAACATGATATTAATGTTAATACTGATATATTTATATTTACTATAGATGATAAGATAAAATTTTATAATATTTGTTATAGTGATGATAAGTTAGAAAAATTATCTTTTATTAAGTCTTTAGATAAATCTGAAAGAGATGTTAGTTACTATAGAGAACTTAGTAAAAATATATATGATAAATTTGTTTCTTATTTAAGAGATTATGATTTTAAAACATTGTTTACTATGGGTCAATTTAATTTTTCTAAAAATTTTCTAAATAATTTTGATGTTGATAGAGCTGTTTATGGGCAAGATGCATTTTTATCGGATTATAAGTTTTATATGAATGATTATTTATCACTTAGAAATATGGTAGAAGCAATGCAAAGGTATTATAAATATAAGAAAAATATATATAGTTTTTATGGAGAAAAGACTAAGAATATAATAGATGATAATCAAGCTTTATATAATTCTAGAAGTAAATATGAAAATATATTAAGAGAAAAAACAGGACATATTTTTAGTAAGATTAGTTTATTTGATGATAATCATAGCGATTTAAAACCTGATTTAGATAAATATGAGAAAAAGTTTCAGGTAATTGATTATTTTTCTAATCTTCCAAAAGAATATTTTAAATTTGATGGAGGGAAGACTAGTATAAATTTAGATATGTTAGATAATTTAAGTGAAAATGAAACTAAAAATATTAAAAGATTTAGTAAAAGACTTGCGTATTTATTCTGGAGAAATATTAGATTTAATGAAGATTCTTTAAAAGGTTTTACTTCTACAGAAACAAATGAGGCAATAATAGAAAATGAGAATGAAATATCTAGAATTCTTAATAAAGATAGTACACTAGATATTTCGTATAAATGTATGAAGATACATAAAGAAAAGTGTATAAAGAATAAAAATATATAAGGACATATGTCCTTTTTTTGTTATAATATAATTGGTGATAATATGAATAATTTAGATAAATATATTGATTATTTGTTATATGAGAAAGCTTATAGTAAACATACTATTTTAAATTATAAAGATGATATATTAGAATATTTAGATTTTTTAAAATTAGAAGAGTTAGAATATGAAAATATAGTTTATGAAGATTTGAGATATTATTTAGTTTATTTAAAAGATAAGAAAAAGAATAGTAATAGTAGTATAGATAGAAAAATTAGTGCATTAAGGGGATTTTATAAATATTTGGTTAATTTAAAAATATTAGAGGTAAATCCTTTTGATATAGTTAGTGGTCCTAAAAAAGAAAAAAAATTACCTAGATATTTTGAATATAATGAATTAGAAGAGTTATTTAATAGTGTCGATATTAGTAGTGTTATTGGGAGAAGAGATAGATTGATATTAGAATTATTATATGCTACTGGGGTTAGAGTTTCTGAGATGGTTGAAATAAAAGTTTCTGATATAGATATTTCTAATCGTAATATTAATATTATAGGTAAGGGAAATAAAGAGAGAATTGTTAAGTTTGGGGAATATTGTTTAGATGCAATTAATGATTATTTAGATAATAGTTATAATAAATTGAATATTAATAATATTAATTATTTATTTTTAAATAGTAGAGGTTCTAAATTAACAGATAGAGGTGTTAGATATATACTTGATAATTTAATTAAAAAGACTAGTTTAAATAAGAAGATTAGTCCTCATATGCTTAGACATTCTTTCGCAACGCATTTACTTAATAATGGAGCTGACTTACTTACTGTTCAGAAGTTACTTGGTCATGAGTCTATTAAAGCTACTCAAGTATATACTCATGTTAGTACTGATAGATTAAAAGAAGTTTATTTTAAGAGTTTTCCTAGGGCTAAATTGTAGTTTTAACTACAATTTTTTTTACCATTTACAAAACAGGGAATCTTTACTATAATTATAGTAGTATAAAATAATGGAGGATTGCATGAGTAGAGGTATGAAAAATGCATTAAAAGTAATATTTTCTATAGTAGTTATTATAGTTATAATATTACTATTACT
>ERZ773027.1039-NODE-1039-length-15735-cov-11.816008_pt1 | contig 15735 bp, 9 predicted proteins | sample MGYA00511032_ERZ773027 | MGnify/ENA primary metagenome ERZ773027 (study PRJEB29015, sample SAMEA2738138) | human oral metagenome | biome: human oral; feature: human-associated habitat; material: saliva | place: China | collected 2190 ... | reverse complement strand
GTTGGGCACAATATCCAGAACCAGGCCCATTCCCGCCGCGTGCACATCATCGGCCAGGCGCTCCAGCCCGGCTCGCCCGCCCATGACCTCGCTGATGCGGGTGTGGTCGACGACGTCGTAGCCGTGGGTGGAGCCCGGCGCGGCGGTGAGGATCGGGGAGAGGTAGAGGTCGGTGACTCCCAGATCGGCCAGGTAGGGGACCAGGGCCTTGGCGTCTGCGAAGGTCAGGTCCTCACCGAGCTGGAGGCGGTAGGTGGTCACCGGCGTGCGGTGCTCCGGAGCCGGCACGTGCCCCGACCACGGTGCGTAGGCGGGTGTCTCCGCAGAATCCGCCGAACCGGCCTGATCCACTGCTGCGTCCACTGCGTCGGTCATGTCACTTCCTGAAGCTCGTCTGGTCTGCGTCGGGTGGTGCTGCTTGATGTGTGATGTGTGTTCGGCGGGGCGCCGGAAGGCCGCGGAGAGTCGCTATCTCTGGTGGCGCTCCGTGGTGGCGGCGGACTCGGGGGCGTCGATGAGGAAGAGCATGGAGCGGGCCTCGACCACGACGGTGTCGTCAGCGGCGAGAACCGGGTCGGAGTCCCCGTCCACTGCGGGAGCCGTGTCCAGCGCGACCTTCCAGGTGGGGGCGTACCCCTCGCCGGGCAGGGTGAAGGTGATGTCCTCGTCGGAGGCGTTGATGAGCACGAGGAAGGAGTCGTCCACGATCCTCTGGCCCCGCTCATCGGGCTCGGCGATCGCCTCCCCGTTGAGGAAGACCATCATGGCCCGGGCGTACCAGGTGGTCCAGTCCTGGTCGGTCATGGACTCACCGGCCGGAGTGAGCCACTCGATCTCGCCGAGCTCGCTCTCCCCGCCGTGGCCGGCGTCCCCGGTGAAGAAGCGCCGACGCCGCAGCACCGGGTGGTCGCGACGCAGCCACATCATGGTGCGGGTGAACTCCAGCAGGTCGTTGTCCTGCTCACTGAGGTCCCAGTTGACCCAGGAGATCTCGTTGTCCTGGCAGTAGACGTTGTTGTTGCCCCCCTGGGTTCGTCCCATCTCGTCGCCGTGGCAGATCATGGGCACGCCCTGACTGAACAGGACAGTGGCCAGGAAGTTGCGGGTCTGGCGCCGACGCAGCTCGTTGATCGCCGGATCGTCGGTGGGCCCCTCGGCGCCGCAGTTCCAGGAGCGGTTGTTGTTGTCGCCGTCGGCGTTGCCCTCGAGGTTGGCCTCGTTGTGCTTCTCGTTGTAGGAGACCAGGTCACGCAGCGTGAAGCCGTCGTGGGCGGTGACGAAGTTGATGCTGGCCACCGGGGTGCGTCCGGCGTGCTGGTAGAGGTCGGAGGAGCCGGTGATACGGGAGGCGAACTCGCCCAGGGTGGAGGGCTCCCCGCGCCAGAAGTCGCGCACGGTGTCGCGGTACTTGCCGTTCCACTCGCTCCACAGGGCCGGGAAGCCGCCCACGTTGTAGCCGCCGTCGCCCACGTCCCAGGGCTCGGCGATGAGCTTGACCTGGGAGAGCACCGGGTCCTGGTGGATGATGTCGAAGAAGGCGCTGAGCTTGTCCACCTCATGGAACTGACGAGCCAGGGTGGAGGCCAGGTCGAAGCGGAACCCGTCGACGTGCATCTCGGTGACCCAGTAGCGCAGCGAGTCCATGATGAGCTGGAGGACCGCCGGTGAGCGCATGAGCAGCGAGTTGCCGGTGCCGGTGGTGTCGAAGTAGTGGCTGGCCGAGCCATCGACGAGGCGGTAGTACGAGCTGTTGTCGATGCCGCGGAAGGACAGGGTGGGGCCCAGGTGGTTGCCCTCTGCCGTGTGGTTGTAGACCACGTCCAGGATGACCTCGATGTCGGCCTCGTGGAAGGCCTTGACCATGGACTTGAACTCCTGGACCTGCTCACCCTCGGTGCCGTAGGCGGCGTAGGTGTTGTGCGGGGCGAAGAAACCGATCGTGTTGTAGCCCCAGTAGTTCGACAGGCCCTTCTCCTGCAGGTGGGTGTCGTTGACGAACTGATGGACCGGCATGAGCTCGATGGCCGTCGCGCCCAGGTTCTTGAGGTGGTCGATGACGGCGGGCTGAGCCAGACCGGCGTAGGTGCCCCGCAGTTCCTCGGGAACCATCGGGTGCAGCTTGGTCAGGCCCTTGACGTGGGCCTCGTAGATGATCGTCTCGTGGTACTCGTGGTTCGGGGGACGGTCGTGGCCCCAGTCGAAGTAGGGGTTGATGACCACCGAGCGCATGGTGTGGCCCGCCGAGTCCTCCTCGTTGCGCACCTCCGGGTTGTCGAAGGAGTAGGAGTACAGCGTCTGGGACGGGGTCACCTCGCCGGAGATCGCCTTGGCGTAAGGGTCCAGCAGCAGCTTGGAGGGGTCGCAGCGGTGACCGGAGGCCGGGTCGTAGGGGCCCGCCACCCGGTAGCCGTACTTCTGACCCGGAGAGATCCCGGGCAGGTAGGCGTGCCAGACGTCGCCGTCGACCTCCTTGAGCGCCACCCGCTCCTCGTGGCCCTCGTCGTCGAACAGACACAGGTCGACACCGGTGGCGGCTGAGGAGTAGAGGGCGAAGTTCGTTCCCGAGCCGTCATAGGTCGCCCCGAGCGGGTAGGGGTGGCCCGGCCAGATCTGGCGCTGGGGGCCCTCCTGAGGTTCCGGTGCGGCCTGAGGCGTCGTTGTTGTCGGCGTGGTCATGGGGACTACCCTGCCACGACTGAGGTGCGAAGGCAGGAGAGTGGGAGAAAGACATGTCACGTCGGAGCGTCTCCCGGCACGTCCCGGGTGCTGTCCGGTGATCGAGGCGGGTCGGCGGGGCGTGAGACACCTCATGAGGACACGGGCTCGGCTGCGTTTTGCCTCCGAGGGATACCTCTGCTAACTTTCTTCCCGCACCCCACAAGGGTGTCACGCGGATGTGGCTCAGTTGGTAGAGCATCACCTTGCCAAGGTGAGGGTCGCGGGTTCGAGTCCCGTCATCCGCTCTCAATCGGGAATCCACTCGATCCCATTGGGTGTGGTGGGTTGGCCGAGAGGCGAGGCAGCGGCCTGCAAAGCCGTATACACGGGTTCGAATCCCGTACCCACCTCGGGCGATTGGCGCAGGGGTAGCGCGCTTCCTTCACACGGAAGAGGTCACTGGTTCGATCCCAGTATCGCCCACCAGCAAGTTGGATCTGTTGATCCGGCTTTTTCGTTTATCGAACTCTCGTCAAATGTCGGCGGGAGTTTTTTGTTTGCATCCTGTTGACGGCGTTTGTGTGGGTCATAGGACACTACGTGTTGCTGGAAGGGTGACTTTTCGGCGCCGATGGTGCGGTCACCGTACGCAACGAGGGGCGGGACCCTTCGGGGTCTCGCCTCTGTCGTCTCCGGGGAGGTATGGGGATCGTCGGGAGGCCTGCGAGCCCTTCAGGTCCATCTTCTGTTTCTGTGAACGCATCCTGCGCACGTGGGCCCCTTTGATGCGCACGTTAACCCGATAGGTGGCGGCCTGGGCGGGTTGCCCACCATGCCACCAATGGGGTTTAGCTGCGCATTGAGGGGTTAAGGGTGCTAGTAGATGGGCCCGGCTGCCAGGCGCACGGCGCAACAAACTCGCCCGGCGGGGTCCCACGACTGCTGGTCCGCGAAAATACTCGACCAGCATGGCCGCTCCAGCCGCATTTCCGCGAAGAAGTTCGCCCAGCGCGCCGTCAAACATCCGTTTTGAGCCATTTTTCGTGTGCTGGGCGAACTTTTTCGCGCCCGCACCCACATCAGGCCGAACAGGGCGAACAATGTCGCGCACGGGACGCGGAAACATGGCGACGTTGAAACCAACAACACCACTGCACGCCCCAACAAGGAACCACTGAAACCACCATCACCTCTGCACCCGAAAAGCGCACCAAAAACGCCCATTTCTCACCCGCAAAGGCGATGGCGGTTTCAACCCCACGCGGGCACCAGCGAGCAAAGGCGACAAGGGTTTCAGACAACCGAGCCACCTGGCCGACAGGGCCCGGCCGCGGTGCCCGCGGGCCCTGAAGCTATGTCCAGCCCCGCCATTTCACACCTGGCCCCTCTCACTCGTACGTGGGCCCGATGACCTGCACCTGGGCCCGATGATCCGCACGTGGGCCCGATGACATGCACACGGGCAACGCCGCCCAGACGCATGTTGAGGGGTTGACGTGCGTATCAAGGGGCTAACGCGCATGTTCAGGGGCTTACGTGCGAACGGCGCAGGATGCCTGGCACCGTTGTGCCCAAAACGCAGACCACCTCGCCCACAACACCCCGTTTTCACCGTCTTTCGACGAGGTGGTCTGCACTTTGGGCACTACACCACCTCAAACCGCGATCTCACCGCCACCAAACGGGGGGAATTGCACCACATGAGGCTCTGACACGCCGGCGACATGCCGACAGTCGGCTTCTAATGCTGCAAACCCCCACCACCATCGGCATAGAGGGCGTCGCCGGGCCCGGCACCCAGAGAATCCGCGGGTCCACAGGCAATAACCAGCGCCACGCGGCAACACGTAGTGTCCTATAACCCCTTTGTGTCGCGAGGTGACGGGGAGATGGTCGATCAGTGCGCGGCGTTGTTTCACCCTTCCATGTACTGAACGACGGGTTAGTTTGTTGGATGTTTGCGACTATTGTTCGCTCATTGGACGACACGCCCGAGTAACAAATTTTGTCAGTTTATAAATTAGTCCGACAAATCGGCGATGTTTGCTCTTGTCGCTCGTGTTAGTTGTGGTGTCTGAGGAACTAATCGCCCTGATTCTTGACCAAATTGCAGGCGATTGCCATAGACTGGTGTGGCATGCGGCGACGTCGTCGCACATCCCGTTGACAGGAGTTTTCTATGGTTGCCCTGAAGCGCCGTCACTTCGGTGTTCTTCTTGCGACTTTCGCATTGGTTTTGAGTTTCTTCGGCCTAGCGCAGTTTGTCGGCGCTCAGGCCCCTGCATCTGCGGCCCCCCTGAGCTGCCCCGAGCCGACCACGAATGTGAGCAACAAGGTCACCTTGGATTGGGACAACGCTCAGCTCGTCGACCACGCCGGCCGTGAGACAAAGGCCGTGGGCGATTGGTGGGACCTCGGCATCAAGCTGCCGTGGAAGACCGACGGCCGCGTGAAGGCCGGCGACTACTTCACGTACGACGCCTCGATCGTCAACGCCGCGACGGGGGAGAGCGTCCTGCGTCCGAACGTTGCCCGTAAGTTCGAGGTCATCTCCAACAACGGCGTCGTCGTTGGTTGTGGCACCTGGGGTGCTGACGGCATGGTGACCGTTGTCTTCAACGAGAAGGTCGAGTCTGCCGCGCAGTGGTACGGCCACGTGTCCACTAACGGCCTGACGCAATACAGCGGTCCTGGCGGTGAGCAGTACACGGTCAAGCTGGGTAAGAAGGTCGAGCGCAAGATTGACATGCTGCGCCGCACCCCCGGTGTTCCCCGCTACCAGAAGGACGGTTGGCTGAACGTTTCCGAGAATAAGGATGGCGACGAGAACAAGGCCATCATGTGGCGCGTTGTCTTCCCCGCGGGTGACAAGGCTGTGACCGGCGCGTCGATCGTCGACGAGGTCCCCGCGGGCTCCAAGTGGAACTTCAACTGCGACGTCGTCAACGAGTACACGAAGAACCACACCTACCTGGTGACCGACCCGACCAGCTCCGAGGGCCTCCGCCAGGACAATGATACCTCGAAGGGTGCCTTTGGCGCTGCCGCGCAGGTCCAGTGCACTTCCACCAAGGTGACCGTCACGCTTGCCGAGATTCCCGCGAACCAGTCCGCGATTGTCCTGCTGCCTGCTCGCGTTGAGGGCGCAAAGCGCGCTGGCGATGTCGTGGGTGTCTTCTCCAACACCGTCAACTTCAACGTTGCCGGTGTGAAGGTTTCCGAGCCCATCACGAAGACCCTGTACTACGGTGCGTCTGCCGACGCGTACGCCCACCAGACCTTCTCCGTGACCAAGAAGGTCGAGGGCGACCTGCCCGAGTCCGCCCAGGACCTCGAGTACCCGCTGACGATCACCCTGAAGAATGACGCCGATCCCTCGGTGAACAAGACCTTCGAGGCTTCCGTCAAGGCTGGCGAGACCTACACCTACCCCACGTCTCTGCCCCTGGGCACCGTCGTGACGGTGTCGGAGGGTGACCTTCCTGCCGGTGTGGGCATCACCTGGAACGACGGTGAGAGCCGCGTCTTCGAGATCGCCGACGGTGTGACCCTCTCCGCGGATAACCGCGAGGCTACCTTCACGCTGAGCGATGATCAGGTTTACTCGCTGACCCTAACCAACGTTGCGGCCCCGACCCCGACCCCGACCCCGTCGGCCACGCCTTCGACCCCTGCTCCGACGCCCTCGGCAACTCCTTCGCCCGCTCCGCAGCTGGCGAAGACCGGTACCGATGCGGCCGGTCTGGGTGTCCTGGCTGGAATCGTCGCGATCGCGGGTCTGTCCCTCGTGGCCGCCAAGCACCGTAGTCACTGATGACGATGCTGTCCTGAGGCGCGTGACTGCCTGAGGGAGCGAAGTGGGAGGGATGAGCATTGCTCATCCCTCCCACTTCTTTGTGTGTGCTTCGTTGGTAGTGGGTCACGCGCGTGGGGATAGGGGGCGGGGCAGTTCGGACAAAAGTCCTGTCAAAAGATGAGTGGTTGCGAATCCTGCTATTGATGTTGCCTAGGGGAGTGGAGGACTATGGTGCTGTAGTCAATCGTGCGCGGTTGCTTGTGTGGCCTATTGTGGGTGATCGAAGGCGTTTGGAGCTGTCATGCAATGGAGGACGGCACGCCGAACGAGGATGAGTATCTCGTGGTCGCGCGAGATGAAAATGGGTTATGGCGAGTAGAAATGTGATCAACAACATTATTTTGTAAAATCCGCGTTTTTACTGGTCAAGCGTGTTTGACCTGCTGTTCGGAAAATTAATTTGGTTCAATTACAGATCTGTTTTTTGTGCGGCGTATATGCGGGTTGAATAGGTTTGACAGGGAAATTTTATTTAAATAGTTTTTTGCTAACGTGTTGGCTGCTAGCTATTTTGCTCCGTTACTCTATAATTATGTGCTTGAGGCGATACCGTCTCATGCCCATCGACAGGAGTATTTTATGGTTGCGTTGAAGAGCAGTCGGCTTAGCGCACTTCTTGTAGCTTTCGCTCTGGTAATGAGCTTCTTTGGTGCTTTGCAGCTGTTGACGACCCGCACGGCGTCTGCCACGGCGCTTGCGTGCCCCGCCCCCACGACGAACGTCAGCAACAAGGTTGACCTTGACTGGGATAACCTGCAGCTGGTCAATCCCCAGGGTGCAGAAGCGAAGACAATCGCGAACCTGTGGGACGTCGGCGTCAAACTACCGTGGAAGACGAACGGTGCCGTGAAGGCCGGTGACTACTTCACCTACGACGCGACCGTGGCCGAGGCGAAAACGGGTCAGGTGATCCTGCGCCCCACAGCCGAGCGTTCCTTTGACGTTCGTTCCGCAACCGGCGTTGTCATTGGCTGCGGCACCTGGGGGACCGACGGTATCGTCACCGTCGTCTTCAACGAGAACGCCGACTCGGCCGCCGAGTGGGCGGGCTCCGTGACGACGAGCGCCACGATTCAGTACACCGGCCCCGCCAACGAGAATTTCGTGGTGCAGGTCGGCAACAAGGTGGTTTCGCGCAAGGTCAACATGGTCGTGCGCCCCACCGGTGAAGCGCGCACCGTCAAGGAGGGCTGGATTGGCCTGAACGACAGCGCAGATGGCGATGAGAACAAGGCCATCATGTGGCGCGTGATCCTGCCTGCCGGTGATAAGGCCGTGACCGGTGCGTCGATTGTCGACGAGGTTCCCGCCGGTGAAAAATGGAGCTACGACTGCGCCACGGTGACGGACTACGTCAAGAAGCACACCTTCGTCGTCGTCGATCCGACCACGCCCGAGGGTAAGCGCCAGAGCAAGGACACCTCGAATGGTGCCTTCGGTGCTGGTTCGAAGGTCGAGTGCACGCCCCAGAAGCTGACCGTGACCTTCCCTGAGATCCCCGCGAACCAGTCGGCGATCGTCGAGATTCCGACTCGCGTCGAGGGGGCCAAGCGTGCCGCTGACGTCGTTGGTAAGTTCTCCAACACCGCGAAGTTCAATGTGCCCGGCAAGAACGTTTCCCCCGTCACGAAGGTGGTGCGTTTTGGCGCCGTTGCGGATGCCTTTGCGCACCAGACGTTCTCGGTGACCAAGAAGGTTGACGGCGAGCTCCCCGACAACGCGAAGGACCTCGAGTACACCCTCAACATCACGCTGAAGAACGACGCCGATCCGTCGGTCAACAAGACCTACCAGGCGACCGTCAAGGCCGGTAAGAGCTACAGCTACCCCGGTACCCTTCCCCTGGGCACCGAGGTGACCGTCTCTGAGGGCGATCTGCCCTCCGCCGACGGCGTCACCTGGAACGAGGCCGAGAGCCGCGTGTTCGATACCGCTCAGGGTGTCACGCTCAAGGCAAATAACCGTGAGGCCACGTTCACGCTGAGCGAGGATCAGCTCTTTGCTCTCAACCTGAACAACAAGCTGGTGCCGACTCCTAAGCCGACGCCGACCCCCACGCCGACGCCGACTCCCACGCCGACGCCGACCCCGACGCCCTCGGAGACTCCTACCCCGGAGCCCACTCCGACGCCTTCGGAGTCTCCGAAGCCTACCCCCACGCCTTCGGAGTCCCCGACGCCGACCCCGACCCCGACGCCTTCGACGCCTCCGGCCCCGCGCCTGGCGAAGACCGGTGCTGACGCTGCAAACGTCGGCGTTCTTGCCGGAATCGTGGCCCTTGCGGGTGGTTCGCTGATCGCCGTTAAGCGTCGTCAGCGCTGAACCTTGATGATGGTGGCTATCGCGTCACCGAGCCAGTGACGTGAGTGCGCGCACTATACGACACACGCGGGTGGGATGACATGGTCTTCCCACCCGCGTGTTCTATGTGCGTGAGGTGGCGTGCTGAGAGTTGGTGACACGACACCAACACTCGTGTAGAGAGGACCACCAGTCGTTTGGCGATGGCCATGTGCTGGAATTAGCGTGCAGCGTCGGCACGCAGTGAACCTGCCGCTGCATCGGGCGGCCCGCGGCGGTCTAGTCGGTAAGGAGATACACCCGAGCCTCCCATGGCCTCATTGGTGTGGTAACCGTGGGTTCGCTCTGTATGTGGTCGCCGGCCTCATCTGTGTTGATGAATGACGCGTCCGTATTGCCCAGGTAGAGGCGCCACGGCAACGATGCCACGGCCTCGTCCTCGGGGGAGAAAAGGGGAGCGTGGGGATCCCCCGACAGATTGACCATCACGAGGACGTCCGAACCTGGCGCGGCGCGCCGGTAGACGAAGAGCGCGGGCGCTGATGCGTCTATCCGAGTGAACGTTCCATCGGTCAGCGCAGGGATGGTGTGGCGAGCGCTGATGAGCGCGCGGTAGTACGACAGAACGGACTGAGGATCTTCCGCCTGCGCTGCGACGTTGATGCGCTCAGCTGAAGCGGGCACGTCAATCCACGGGACTGCCTCAGAGAAGCCGGCAGCGGGGGAGGAATCCCACTGCATTGGAGTCCTGCCGTTGTCTCGCGACATCGCGGCAAGCCCCTCGGGGACCTCGTCAATCCCTAGGCGTTTCATGTACGACACGGATTCGACGTCACGGAAATCGGCTGCGGCTGTGAAATCACCGCCGAGCATACCGATCTCCTGGCCCTGATAGATGAAGGGGGTGCCGCGCTGCAGGAAATAGGCGGTCGCCAAAGCTGTCGCCGATTCGTACCAGTAGCGCGACGGATCCCCGAAACGGGACACCGAGCGCGGCTGGTCGTGGTTCTCCAGGTACAGCGCGTTCCATCCGCGCGTCCCGAGTGTGTCCTGCCAGCGAGTGAGAACATCCGCCAGCTCTCCGGACGCCAGGCGGCGGGGCGAAAACTTGCCGTTCTCGAGGCCGAGGTTGACGTGCTCGAACTGGATGAGCATGTTGAACTCGCGGCGCTCGGGATCGCAAAACAGTAGTGCCGTCTCCGGTGACGCGTTCGAGGCCTCGCCGACCGTAAACGACCCCGGATGGTGGTCGAACGTTCGCTCGTGCATCTCCTGCAGGAATTCATGCAGACGAGGCCCGTCGGCGAAGCACTCGTGGCCGACCCCAAACGGTGGGCGGGGCGACCCGCCATCGGGCAAGCCCGGTAGCTTCGAAATGACGTCGATCGCGTCGACCCTGAAGCCGTCGACGCCCCGGTCGAGCCACCAGTTCATCATCTCGTAGACGGCGTCACGAACCCGCGGATTCTCCCAGTTTAAGTCGGGCTGCTCGCGTGTGAAAAGATGGAGGTAGTACTGGCCGGTGGATGCGTCGTACTCCCACGCTGGGCCACCGAAAAAAGACTCCCAGTTCGTCGGCTCGGCACCGGGAGTGCCGGGGGTGAAGCCAGGGCGCGGATCCCGCCAGTAGTACCAATCTCGCCGCTCCGAATCGACACTCGATGCGGACTCAAGGAACCAGGGGTGCTCGATTGACGTGTGATTGACAACGAGGTCCATGACGATGCGCATACCCAGGTCGTGGGCGCGCGTAACGAGCGCATCAAAAGCCTCGAGATCGCCGAACAATGGATCGATGTCACGGTAGTCCGAGATGTCGTAGCCGTTATCCGCCTGAGGGGAGCGGTAGATCGGGGATATCCACACGATATCGACACCTAGCTCAGCCAAGTAGTCGAGGCGGTGGATAATCCCCGCAAGGTCTCCGAGTCCATCCCCGTTCGTATCCTGGAACGAACGGGGATAGACCTGGTACAGCACGGCGTTCTTCCACCAGGGCTGCGCTGCGTAGAGTGTGTCAGGAAGTAGCTCGGGGTGGATGATCATCGCGCGTGTCGGTTGTACGGTTTAGTAGGCGTCGATAGAAGCCCAGGCCTCGTACACGCCCTTGTCCTGGTGGTAGAGCGCTGTGCACGTGAAGTTGAAGGTGCCGCTCTTGCCCGTGAGAAGAGTGCCGTTGAACTGACCGTTCGCCTGGTACTGGGGACGTCCACTAGAATCCACCCCGTCACGCACGACCGTCCAGGTCTGAAGCTTGCCCTGTTGGACCGTCTGCGACAGTGCCGACTTGCATTCGGTCATTACGCCGTATTCCTCATCGCTGCTGACGCTGCCGGAAGAACCCGTACCCTGAGTCGGTGCAGGGCTGGGGTTCGTGCCGACGGGCGGCGCGGACTGGGTCGGTGCAGGGGCGGGAGCCGACGGCGCGGGGGAGGGGACCGCGGAAGGGGCGGACGTGGGCGCTGCGCTGCTCGAAGCGCTCGGCGAGGCCGACGCCTCGTCGTTGGAGGAATCGTCCTTGGTCAGCGCCCAGATCGCGACGCCGGCGATCAGGATGACGACCAGGACGGCTGCGATGATGCCGATGATGAGGCCTGTCTTCTTCTTCTCCGGCACCCCGCCGTACGGGGCTCCCTGGAACTGACCCTGAGGGTAGTAGCCCTGTTGAGGCTGCTGCCCGAAGCCCTGAGGCTGACCGTAGCCGCCAACGCCGGGCATTTGCTGACTGGGCTGCTGACCGTATCCGCCGCCAAACTGCTGCCCGGTCGGGTACTGGCCGTTGCCGGACATCGGCTGCTGGCCCGGGTTGAAGGGTGTGGACATGGGGACTCCCTCGGTCTATCGGAAACTGTCAGTGCGCGTGCGCTGCAGCGGAGTTGTCGTGCTCGACGAGGTCACAGTGCTGTGTCTCAGTATTCTCCTTTGACGGAAATGGCAGCATAGAAACTCTTTGAGCTGACGGTGTAGGCGACATCACAGGTGAAAGGAGCGTTGACGTTCTGATTCGTTTTCTTGCGTGTACCGGTGAGTGTGCCTTTGTACATCCACGTCCAAGTATCACCGGAGGTATTCCTCCACTCGAGCTTTACATCAGAGACGCTTGCATTCGTGTAAGCGTTGTCGATTTCCTTCTTGCACTCGGCGAAGGCCTGCTGGTCAAGGTCGGAGTTAGAGCCGCCACCAGGGGCTGTATCCTGCGAGGGGTTGGTACCCACCGGGGGCTGCGAGGGGTTGGTGCCCGCGGGCGGCTGCGAGGGGTTGGTGCCCACCGGAGGCTGCGCAGGGTTGGCCCCTGCCGCGGGAGCCGAGGTGCTCGGAGCGCTCTGGGCAGCTGCGTCGTCGGAAGAATCGTCGCCGGACGTGAACCACCAGATGGCGACGCCGGCGGCAATGAGCACGACCACGACGGCTGCGACGATCCCGATGATGAGGCCCGTCTTCTTCTTTGCGGGCTGCCCGCCACCCGGGTTGCCCTGGAACTGACCCTGAGTATAGTAGCCCTGCTGAGCCTGCTGACCGTAGCCCTGCTGAGCCTGCTGACCGTAGCCCTGAGACTGGCCGTAGCCGCCCGCCACAGGCATCTGCTGGGTGGGCTGCTGCCCGTAGCCGCCGATCGCAGGCATCTGCTGGGTGGGCTGCTGCCCAAAGTCACCTTGCGGGTATCCACCCTGCTGGGGGTAGCCACCCTGCTGGGGCTGATAGGGCTGCTGATTCTCGGGAGAATAGGGTGTGCTCATGATGTACTTCCATGTTGGTGAGAGAGGTCTCAGGGAACATTCTGTATCCTACCAGGCGCTAGGCTTGTGGCATGACGATCGACTATCTGACTCAGACGCGACCGCTGATGCCCCGCGAAGACATCCTCCCCGTCATTATCGGAGGAGACTTCGGAGTGTACGGAATTGGGCGTTGTTTCAACGAAGCGTTTGGGTGTCGGTGTATCTGCGTAGGATCGCAGCCGACCGCGTCGATCACACGCTCACACTTTTTTGATGTCCGCCACGTGAGCGCTCATGCGAGTGACACACAGCTCCTGGACGTCCTCATGACTATCGCGGGTGAGCATCCGGATAAGAAGCTGATCCTGATGGCCAACCACGACATCTTCTCGGCGTTTGTGGCACGGAACATGGAGACGCTCTCGCGTCACTACGCGCTGCCGTTCCCTACCGAGGAGGTCATGGATCGGCTGACCGATAAGGCCGAGTTCGCCCGCGCGTGCGAGCGTGCTGGGATCGCCACGCCGGGCACGGTCGAAGTAGACTTCTCCGGCGTGGAGGACGAGGCTTGGGTCGCTCCCGAGATTCCGTTCAGTTTCCCGGTGGTTGCTAAGTCCGCGAAGGGCGAGCCATACGACGTCCTTGAGTTCGAGGGCAAGCGCAAGATCTGGTTCATCGACACGGCCGATGAACTCACCCAGCTGTGGGGGACCCTGAAGGCTGCGGGCTTCCGCGATACCTTCCTTGTGCAGGAGCTGATTCCCGGCGATAATACCGCGATGCGCTCGATCACCGCCTACGTGGACTCGCGCGGAGAAGTCACGCTGATCGGTTCGGCGCGTGTCCTCCTCGAAGACCACGCGCCGACGATGATCGGAAACCCCGTCGCCATGATCACCGAGGACTTCCCGACGCTGTGGCGCGATGCCTGCGCCCTGCTGACCGAGAACGGGTACCGCGGCTTCGCGAACTTCGACGTGAAGATCGATCCCCGCGACGGACGAGCACTGTTCTTCGAGGTGAACCCGCGCATCGGCCGCAATAACTGGTACATGGCCGCCGCCGGAGCGAACCCGATGATCCCGATGGTCGAGGATCTTATCGACGGTAAGGCCTGCGAGCAGACCCAGGCGACTGACGAGATTCTCTACACCCTCGTCCCGGACTCCCTGCTACTGCACTACATCACCGATAAGGACCTGCGCGCGCGCGTCAAGCGCATCATCCGCGAGGGCCGGCGTTTTGATCTGCTCCTGAACCCGACGGAGAAAGACCTGCGCCGCAACCTCACCGTGTGGCTCCAGAAGCAGAACCACAGGCGTAAGTTCGCCCGGTACTACCCGGAACCCACCGAGACGTCCTACTGACCTTGCCTCTCCCCGCCCCGGCCTCGTCGGCGGGGGAGAAGCCCCTGATAGACTGACTTCCTACGCGACCGATATTTCCGACCAACGAGGACACCATGACGACAACCGCACTCGTGCCCATCTCGCAGGACGATAAGATCGCCGCGGTCTCTGGCTTCCAGGACCGCTCCCTGCCCATCGAACAGACGTGCGTGTGGGAGGCGTTCGAGGAATCTCAGGGCCATGGAGTGTGGGGTCGCTACGCCTGGTGCGAGGACGATTCCAAGATCGCGTTCATCACCCTGTACAAGTATTCGGTGCGCGGCGTCCACTACCTGTGGGCGAAGTGGGGACCCGCGTGGGTTAAGGAAGCGAGCCCCGAGCGCGAAGCCGCTCTGCGCGCGGACCTTGTGCGCGAGATTAAGGCGAAGGACAAGAGCGTCGCCTTCGTGCGCCTGCATGCCATCTATCAGCACCCCGACCTGTGCATGCCGCTGCAGACGATTTCCTACGACCGCACTGTCATCATCGACACCTCCGGCAAGACCGAGGAAGCGATCCTCGCCGCCATGCCCAAAGCCGGTAAGCGCTCGATTCGCTCCGGCCTGAAGAAGGGCAAGGCCGAGGGCGTGACCTTCCATGAGGACACCGCAAACGCTGCGCAGGTCATCGACGAGTACTACGCCGTCATGGAGGAGACCGCCAAGCGTGACGGCTTCCGTCCCCACCCCAAGGAGTACTACCTCAGCCTGCTGCGAACGCTGGGCCCCAAGCACGCGCGCATCTTCTCGATGCGTGACGCCGACGGAAACATCCTGTGCTGGGACTTCTGCCTCGTTGAGGGGATCCGCGCGCAGGCAGAATACGGTGCCTCCACCGAGGCCGGCCGCCGCCTGCGCCAGCCCCCGGTCCTGGACTTCCTGGCCGCAGAATTCCTCGCCCGCGACGGCGTGCGCGAATTCGACCTGATGGGCGCCCACTCGCCGCGCTGCCCCGACCTCTACAGCGTCGGAAAGTATAAGAGCGCCTTTGCCTCACACTTCACAGACGTGCCCGGCGGATGGGACATGCCCATCAAGAAGGCTACCTACCGTGCCCTGAGCGCCGCGAAGGCCGTGAAGGACTGGCGCGCCCGCTCCTGAAGCGGACCCGCCACGGGGCTAGAATTCAATTCGCAACACAATCTCGCGTATCTAACGAAACTAGGAGACACAGTGCCCGATATCTCGCTCGTCATTGACGGACACGAACAGACCGTACCGGCGGGGACCACGGGCACGACGTGGTTCGAGAAGTCGCGCGATGTTGTCGCCATCAAGGTTGACGGCACGCCGCGTGACCTGGAGACACCCTTCGAAGAGGGGACGACCGTCGAGGCCATCACCCTGGCCAGCGAGGACGGCCTGAACATCCTGCGTCACAGCGCGACCCACGTGCTCGCCCAGGCTGTGCAGGATGTGTTCCCCGACGTGAACCTCGGCATCGGCCCGTTCATCACCGATGGTTTCTACTACGACTTTGGCAACATCGACGCGGTGACCCCCGAGCTGCTGCGCGACCTCGAGAAGCGCATGAAGCGCATCATCAAGGAAGGCCAGCGCTTCGTGCGCCGCGAGATCTCCGAGGAGGAGGCCGTGGTTGAGCTGGCTGAGCAACCCTACAAGCTCGAGCTCGTCACCACGAAGGGCAAGGGCGCCGAGGGCGCGTCCGTCGAGGTCGGCGGCGCGACGCTCACCATGTACGACAACGTGCGCCGCGACGGCTCGGTGGCCTGGAAGGACCTGTGCCGCGGCCCCCACCTGCCCTCCACCAAGCTCATCGGCAACGGCTTCGCGCTGACCAAGGCCTCGGCCGC
>ERZ773027.1031-NODE-1031-length-15823-cov-6.031646_pt1 | contig 15823 bp, 13 predicted proteins | sample MGYA00511032_ERZ773027 | MGnify/ENA primary metagenome ERZ773027 (study PRJEB29015, sample SAMEA2738138) | human oral metagenome | biome: human oral; feature: human-associated habitat; material: saliva | place: China | collected 2190 ... | reverse complement strand
TCCCGCCCTCCATTTGCCTGGAAGATTTGGGGGGGCGTAGGGTAAAGGCAAGTTGCCTGTGGCATCCGGGACAAGGCGTATCTACATGGCCATTCTTATCCAAAACACTCCGAATCCAAGTACCCTCAAGGCGTTTCTTACAATAGGGACACAGTATATATTTCATATCGTTTATGCTAAAGTAGAGGTTTCTTGGAGGATCAGCCAGACCGTATAAGTGATGTAGACCAAGAGAAGGGCTGCTCCCTCCAAGCGTTTGATCTCACGCTTACCGTAAAATAGAGTAAAGAGAAAGAGCAATACAACGGCGAGCAACATTACGCCATAATCTAAAAGGGTAATGCCTTCTGACTTGATAGGACGTATAGTGGCAGTTGTCCCAAGGATTAGGGCGATATTAAAGATGTTGCTACCAACAATGTTGCCTATAGCCATATCTACTTCGCCTTTTCTTGCCGCTACAATAGAAGTGGCTAGCTCAGGTACGGAGGTGCCCACTGCAACGAGAGTGAGCCCTATCACCGATTCGCTAACGCCTAGAGCGCGAGCAATGGCAGAGGCCCCCTCTGTAAAGAGGTTCCCCCCAACAACGAGCATTACAAGGCCACCTATTACCATTACAATAGATAGCCACCAATTATAAACCTTGATCTTGGGAGCATCGCCATCGGGTTGGTGCGCCTCATTCATTTCTTTTGTTCCCTTTTTGCGAGCTATATAGATAGTATAACACATAAAGAGAGCAAAGAAAAAGAGCAACACAAGACCATCTATGCGATCAAGACTATTTACGGTAGCACTATGTACCACAGCATCATTGGCCAGTAGGATAAGAGCGATAGAGAAGATGAATACCATAGGGATCTCTGCATACAACGTGCTCTTACCTACCCGAAGTGGGGTAATGATCGCTGTGACCCCCAAGATAGCGAGGATATTGAAGATATTACTTCCCAAAACGTTGCCTAATGCAATACTCTCCTTCCCATGTATAGCGCTAGAGAGACTGACAGCAAGCTCGGGAGTAGAGGTGCCAATAGCAACAACTGTAAGCCCAATAACAAGAGCTGACACCTGCATCCGTCGGGCAATAGAACTAGCACCATCGGTCAAGAAGTTGGCTCCATAGTAGATAAGAACCAACCCTCCGAGTAACATGAGAATACTAAGAAGTGTACTCATTTTTCAGCAGGCTTGGGAGTATAAACGAGAAGACTTTGTTTGCGCACACCGATCTCTATACGATTGCCGGCTAGTACAGACTCTCCGTCAATCTGAGCCGGAGCTTTGTCGTCGCACTCTCGCTCTATCACGATATTAGCTCCTCTATAACTATCGACACAGCTGTTTTTGTCAATGTTTTTGGTCACAAGCTGTAGGGCAACGTGCCCAGCGAGTAGGGGATCAAAGGGGCGTAGAATGACAAGATCGAGTAGTCCATCGGAGGGACTTGCATCCGGAGCTATATAGAAGTTATTGCCGTATTGATCTATATTGGCTGCCGTAACAAGAAAGGCTTTTGTCTCAATAATTTCGCCGTCAATGGTAATACGGTACTGTTGAGGACGGAAAGCAATGTACTCATCAATGGCCGCTTTGATGTAAGTAATCAGCCCTCGGCGCGAAGTCTCGGCATACCGCTTGGTCATCTCCGCATCAAATCCCACGCCGCAAGTACAGAAGAAGGGTTTACCATCCACCATACCTGTATCTATGGCTGTGGTATGCCCTTCTGTGATTACTCGAACAGCCTCGGCATCGCTGGAGAGAGGGAGTCCCAAAGCTCGTGCTAAACCATTACCACTCCCCTTGGGGATTATTCCCATTTTAACCTGAGAGCCATGCAATGCACTCGCAATCTCGTTGATGGTACCATCTCCACCCACAGCAATAATACTGTCTATATCATTTTCTATTGCCTCTTTTACTAGGCGAGTGGCATGACCCTCTCCTTTTGTATAGGTGATGAGTAGCTCTTCTTCTCTTGAGTTGTAGGCATCTGCAAGAAGTTCCGGAATACGGCTTTTAGAGCCCACTCCGGAGATAGGATTAATGATGGCAAGTATGCGATTAGGCTTAATCATGAAATATTTTTGAAGGGTAATGATTAATGGCGATCATGGCGGAGTAGTCGCTCACGAGCGATGGCTTCATATTGCGTCCCAGGGCGCCCATAGTTGCAGAAGGGCACAATACTAATCCCCCCACGAGGGCTAAAGTCTCCTGTCACCTCTATGTATTTAGGATTCATCAGCTTGATGAGATCATCCATGATGATATTGACACAATCTTCGTGAAAAGCACCATGCGAACGAAAACTGAAGAGGTAGAGTTTGAGACTTTTGCTCTCTACCATGCGTTCGTCTGGGATGTAATCGATGTAGATTGTGGCGAAGTCGGGTTGCCCCGTAATGGGGCAGAGAGCCGTAAACTCCGGGCAGACAAATCGAACCCAGTAATCACGTTGGGGATGCTTATTGCTGAATGCCTCCAGGACCTCCGGAGCATAATCCTCTTTATACTCCGTTTTTTTACCAAGGAGCTCAAGCCCCTCTTCTGATCTATCCATAGAACTTATAGTATATTCTGTTTGTCTCTACAAAAGTAGTCAAACATACGCTTATACCATTATTCTTAGTTGCTTTCTCCTAGGGATTAAGCTAATAGGATGGATTTTCCCGCTAGGCAGAGTAAGAGTAGAACGGGGGAAAACTACTGAGGTAGGTTCCTTAGACGATAAGGTTTGGAATAGAGATTGTTGTACCTCGATCCAATGTTTTTGACAAAACCAAGGGGAATCCCTTCGTAGCAAACAAGGCAGAACCCCTTGGGAGTCGAAGGATGAGATGCAAGAGTTTCTCCAGCCAAATACGCCAATGCTCGCTCCCTCTCAAGAGCTATGGTAGGGAAGGCTGAGATGTTGCAAAGCTGGCTGTAAGGGAGTAGAAGAGAGGGAACTATTTCTTTTCCCTTAGATTCTCCCACAGAAACCCCTGCAGATAGAATGCGGATGGCCTGTGAGAATGCCAATTCCTGGTACTTAGGAAGAAGCTGTGGGGGGATCCATTGTATCAACTCAGGAGCGATGGGAGAGGTCACGAACTTTCCTGCTTCCCTTTCGTCCCCCTCTTCGCAAAGGAACCAGCGTCTATCTATATCAGAAAATGAGATACCGGATGTTTCTCTACGTCCTGCTTTCTTTTTTGCTGCTTTGGAGGGAGGAGGAGAGGGACTATTATCCTCCTCTTGAGGCCTGTAGAAAGCGGCAAAATAAAATCCTTCTCCCATTGTCATGCCAGGGAGGAAGTGCCATCCCACTCCTCCTTTCCCCTCAATCCAATGCCATTCTTCGGGAGGGGTAATCGCGGCGATGAGGCTTGCATTGTATTCTCGCAAGAGATATTCCGCTTGCTCTTCGTCTTCGTGTCTATTAAAGGTGCAAGTGCAATATACGAGCATGCCACCGGGGCGTAACATAGTCCAAGCAGCATCGAGGATCTCTCGCTGACGCAAGGCGCATTCGTTTACCGATTGGAGCGACCATTCCAGACGAGCCTCCGGTGTTTTGCGGAAGAGCCCTTCACCCGAGCAAGGGGCATCTACTACAATCATATCGAACTTAGCCGCCGTTGCTGCCAACTGATCCGGATAATTATTGGTGACTATCGTATTGGGATACCCCCATTTCAGAAGATTCTCTCGGAGGATCTGAGCACGTTTGGGAATTGGTTCGTTGGCTACGAGAGTACTATTCTCGGGTAGAATATTGAGCAAAAGAGTTGACTTTCCCCCCGGAGCAGCACACAGGTCTAACACCTCTATGGGACGCTTAGGGATGAGAGGCGCAAGCTGGGCGAGAGCCATAGAGGCAGCCTCTTGTACATAGTACATGCCGGCGTGCCAGAGGGGATCGTGAGCGAAAAATGGGCGTCCCTCAAGTCTATATCCCTCTTGGCACCAAGGGATTGGCGTAGAAGAGTAAGCTAGTGAAGGAGACGCTTTGTAACGCGCACATTTGCGGATATTGAGACGAAGACTTACAACAGGATCGGTGTGATCTAATGCGGACAAAAGAGTCGCTGCCTCTTGTGGGAAGTCCTGCTCAATCTGATGAACAAAGTCGCAAGGCAAAGGGGGAATAAGGTCTTCCATAGTGCTATTCCTCTACGCTCCTAGAATGAAAAGGGTAGGGACCTTCGCTAGCGAGATGGATTTCTTGCGCCACTGAGCGATGGAGCGAGTCTCGATATGTTCCTCTTGCCCCGTAATATCTTGAGCAACGCAGAGGCGAGTAGTAGGGCGGCAGTGGGCAAGCAAACTCTCCATTATCTTTTCGTTGCGATAGGGAGTCTCGATGAATAGTTGAGATTGACCTTCTTCCGTAATGCGCCGCTCTAGCTTCGCAATGCTTTTCTTTAGCTCTGTAGGTTCTTTGGGTAAATAACCGGAGAAGGCAAAACATTGGCCATTAAGACCGGATGCCATCAAAGCTAGCAGGAGAGAAGAGGGGCCGATGAGCGGTACCACTCGTATCTTGTGCTCGTGGGCTAGACGAGCTACTCTAGCTCCGGGGTCCGCCACTCCGGGGCATCCGGCTTCGGAGAGTACTCCTGCGGATTGTCCTTTCTCAATGAGAAGAAAGGCCTCGCTGAGGGTTGCCTCATCGGCATGCTTCCCGATCTCTATAAAGGTGATAGGATCAATCGGTTTATGGGGACAAAAGAGCCTAATTGCCCTACGTGCCGAACGAATATTCTCAACAAAGAATAGATCTAGTTGCTCTATTATGGGAGCATTCGCTTGAGGGAAAAAGTCCGTTATACTACCCTCTGCAATGGGTACAGGTAGCATATAGAGGATGCCGGAAGAGTTTGTCATAAGAGATTAGGATGCTCCTATTTCTTGGGTTTGGCGACGATGCTTACCTTCTTGATGATAACATCTTTGCGAGGTCTGTTTTGGTCGTTGGTAGCCACACGCTGTATCTCCTCTACCACATCCATGCCACTTACCACTTCGCCAAAGACAGTGTAGCCATTGTCGAGGTGGGGCGTCCCCCCATAGAGCTTGTAAGCCTCTCGCTGCTCGGGAGTGTACTTGCGTCCGGTGCGAGCCTCTATCTCATCCAAATCGAGATCGGTAAAGTAATTACCCGTTACAATGTAGAATTGCGTAGACGAAGAGGCTTTTTCCGGATTCACCTCATCTCCTTCGCGAGCCGCACACAACGCCCCGTGTTTATGAAAGAAGCGTGTGAGATCAATTTCGTGCGGAATGCGTGTACTTATGGTGTCTTGGCTTACGTCTGTAGACGAAGTAGCCCCTCGGGTCATTAGGTTGCCCCCTTGTATCATAAAGCGGTCGATGACACGATGGAAGAGCGTACCCTCGTAACTATGAGCGCGAACTAGCTGCAAGAAGTTGTCTCGATGGCGTGGGGTGCCATCATAGAGAGCAACCACGAAATTTCCCTTGTTGGTCTCTACCTTTACAAAGAAGGTTGCTTCGTTGGTAAGGGGAGCTGTATCTTGAGCTTTGAGTAGGGTAGAGAGGGAGATGAGACAGAGGAAAGAGAGTACAAGTCTTTTCATATTAATGGGGGTAATGTATCGTTGGTTGCATTAGCGGTAGCGATGAAAGCCTTTGGATCTTTCTCTAGCACATATTGTTTGAGTCTGGGTACATCTTTGCGCTCTGCAATCATAAAGATGATATCGCGCTCTACTCCTGCATACATCCCTCTACCATGTAGATAGGTGGCACGGAGGTGTAGTTCGTCTATGATGAGAGCACGCAGTTCTTGTGGATTTTCGCAGATGATAAAGATGGCTTTGTTGGGATTCTCGGGGTTCATCAGGTCTAGTACCTTACCATACACAAAGATGGTAACGAGGGAGTATAGAGGTACTCTCAAATCGCGGAAGACGATAAGCCCGAACAGAACCACAAGAGAATCGATGAAGATGATGAGGTTGCTGGTCTTGATATTGCGCCCCTTGCCCAAAACCCGAGCAAGTACATCGGTACCGGCACTCGTGCTCCCTGCTCTAAAGGTGAAGAATACGCCAAGTCCTAGAATAGCTCCTCCATAAACAGCGGCAAGGAAGGGGTCGTCTTCTATGATGGGGAGTCCTTTGGTTATGTGCGTGGTGATAAGGTCGGTCAGTAGGGCAATCAGAAGGAATGTAGCGATGGTCTTCCCTCCGGAATACATACCGAGCTTACGAGCCGCCAGCAAGAATAGAGGGATATTGAAGCATAGGGAGACCTTACCAATAGGCAACCCCTCGGGGAAAATAGACCAAAGCCCCTGTGTTAGGTGATTGATACCAATGCTGATACCATATACGCCCCCGGGCACAATCCCCGCCGGAGCAATAAAGATGGAATAGGCTGCAGCTTGAAGGATAGCACCGATGAGCACCAAAAATAAATCGTTGGCAACTTGCTTCCCCGTAATTGTTGGATTGGAGCTGAATGGATTCCTTCTCGTTTTCATCCGGATAAATAGGGTTTCTTCGTTTATATCTCCTAATTGTTTGCCTACAAAGATAGGGAAATTTAGACTAGTTACCCAGCCCTCCGGCAAGAGCTAAAGGAGAGAATTAGACCCCAAAGCCTAGATCTCAATCTGCGAAAAGCGAGAGGGGAGCTGTACAACCCGAGGAGGGCAAGGCATTTTGGGTTTGTTTAGGGCGTATAGGGGGCGGTAGAGCGTTTGCCAACGCCGAGCACGGGAGAGTATTTTGTCTGCGGGAATTGCCTTGCGATGCGTAGTGTAGTAAATCGTTTTGGCTCTGCGCTTGAGGTGTGCTCCCCACGAGGCATCCGTCCGTTGCGAGTCCTGCGTACGGAGTTGGAGACGTTTTAAGTCGCAGTATCCCGTGTGAACGAGGTATAAATCGGGCAGAATATGATAATTATGCCCCTTAACTCGATGAAACCCCGACCCCCATTGCAAGGGACGAGCCAAAATGACAGCCTTGGTATAGCGCGAACTCAATACGGCGTAGTGCCTTTGAGCGAGGATAGAGCGAGTACTATCCAACGTCTCTTCTTCTCCAATGCGCTGCCCCAAATCCAACCCTAATGCACTAGCACACGAGGGCAAATTTTGCCGAGAAAGGTACTCGGCAAGTCCCATTTCTCTTTGGGGATCTACGATAAGGAACTCATCAGCATCGCAGCCTATTACGAGATCGTATCCCTTGGCGAACAACTGCTGTGCAAGAGAGCTGAGCAAGCCGATACGATATTTATCTCCTTGAGCTCGGGATAACGTACGATGCTCCCAACGTTTTACCTGTTCGGGAATAGCTCGTGTAGGGATTGCCTGCTCCAGTCCGTCTAGATATATATATAGGTGTTCGTAACCGAGAGCTTCTCCGTAGTAGCGTACCCAGCGATTGAGAAAAAAATCATCATTTCTTGCCATTGTAATGGCAGCAATGCGACGTGGAGTGTAGGCTGTCTTATCCATAACGTTTAATCTCCGGCAAAGGTAGGAGATTCTTACCGAACCCCTTTCTCTTCCACTAACGACAATGGAGCGACAAAAAATAGAGTTGCTGGCAGGGATGCGTACAGACCAACAAAATGAGAGCCTCTCTGTCCCCGACAGCAACAACTCTATTATATTAATAGAGGCTGGATTATCGGAAAGTTCTTTCCGATGCGATGAGAAAAGCGTAATTTGGAAGAGAGCAAAAAAGGGGGATAAAGATGTAATATTCTCTATTCCTAATGACCATTCTGACGTTTCCTAATTAGCATTCTCATAAAAGCTCATTAGCTTTCTTCCAAAAGCTCATGAGGAATCCGACAAAAGCTCATTAGGAATTTGATGAAAGCTCTAGAGCTTTTGGGAGCCTACCTCGAAGAGGGCGGAATAGTGGACGAATAAAGCAAATCGCCTAACTTTGTAGCAGGCTCTTCTCCCCGATGGGAGACCGTAGCTTTTCTGCAGTAAAACAATAAAGCAGTAAAAGTATGAATGAAATGCAAATTGATGTCTTGAGAGAAACCATATCCGACTTAAAAGGACTTATACTTCTCGAAGCTCACAAATCCAAAAACGAAGAACTTGTGGATAGATTTCGTTTACTACAAAGCGAAGAAGAAGCGCTCAGTGATCCAAGAATTCCCGAGTCAATAAAACAATCCATATATGACAAGATAAAAAGACTGTACTGTAAAGAATTTAGGCAATGGATCGGCAAGTAGAAGCTGTTTTTTGTACAAAAGGAGGATCTCCTTCTTAATTCTCAAGATTCCGTACAATCTCCAATAGTCTACATTCTAGGAGGTTCTCCTGCGTCTGGGAGGTCCATCCTAGAAGAACCTTTCGGTGTAAAATCTTGCAATCTTCTACATATCAATGGAGGTCGTTTTTTCACCCAAACTACTCGTCTATAGTATTCCAAGCAAATTGATTTCCTTCCGAAACACAGATTTTTTCAAATGTGTTTACCGGTCCTTTGCAAACAAGTATATAGCACACACAGAGCAACGACAATCGATATAGTATGGTTCCTTTCGTCCACCTACACGTTCACTCACAATTCTCAATCCTTGATGGGCAAGCCTCTGTCTCGGCTCTCGTAAAAAAAGCCATCGGGGATGGTATGCCCGGTATTGCCCTTACGGATCATGGGGTTATGTTTGGGATTAAAACATTCTTCGATGAGTGCAACAAGGTCAATTCAAAGCATCGCTCCCGCATCTCCGCACTCAAAAAAGAGATAAAGGAGGTGCAAAAAAAGGAGTCTCTCACTCCCGAGGATAAGGAACAAATAGAGAAATTGGAACAGGAGATAAGTGAGGTAGAGCGCCAGATGTTTAAGCCGATCTTCGGCTGTGAGGCCTATTGCGCACGACGCACCCGCTTCGACAAAGACAAAGATGTGCCGGATCCCTACAACCCCAGCCGCTCCATAGACCGAAGCGGATGGCATCTCATCCTCCTTGCCAAGAACAAACAAGGGTACCTCAATCTCTGCAAAATGGTATCCGCATCATTTACCGAAGGGGAGTATTATCGCCCCCGTATCGACAAAGATTTGCTTGAGCAATACCGCGAAGGGGTTATCGTAATGAGTGCCTGCCTGGGGGGAGAGGTCCCTCAACACATCCTAGGAGGGCATCCCGAGCGAGCAGAAGAGACCGTGCGTTGGTTCAAAAACATCTTTGGAGAAGACTATTACCTAGAGGTGCAACTCCATCAAACGGACGACCCGAATGCCAATCGAGAGACTTTTGTGCAGCAGCTGGCTGTGAACGAAGTGATCTACGATATTGCAGAGCGCACGGGCGTAAAGGTGGTGGCAACGAACGACGTCCACTTTGTCAATCAGGAGGATGCCACGGCGCACGATATGCTCATTTGCTTGGGTACGAAGAGAGATCTAGACGACCCTCAGCGTATGCGCTATTCGCAGCAAGAGTGGCTCAAAACTCAAGAGGAGATGAATGCGGTGTTTGCAGATCGCCCCGAACTTCTCTCCAATACGCTAGAAATCCTAAACAAAGTAGAGTTCTATACCATCGAAAATCCGGCACTCATGCCGGACTTCCCACTGCCCGAAGGGTTTGATGATGCCGATAAATACCTTCAGTACCTTACCTACGAAGGGGCTAAAATGCGCTATGGCGACCCCATCCCCGAGGAGGTAAAGGAGCGGATTGACTTTGAGTTGAACACGATTAAGTCAATGGGATTCCCCGGATACTTCCTTATCGTGCAAGACCTCATTCAGGCAGCTCGAGACATGGGAGTGTGTGTGGGACCGGGGCGTGGTTCGGCAGCAGGTTCGGCCGTAGCCTATTGCCTCAAGATAACAAACCTAGACCCCTTGAAATACGGCTTGCTCTTCGAGCGATTCCTCAATCCGGATCGTATCTCTCTCCCGGATATTGACATAGACTTTGACGACTCCGGGCGTGCAAAGATCCTCCAATGGGCTACCGAGAAGTACGGACACAAAAACGTGGCTCAGATCATCACCTTTGGCGAAATGAAAGCCAAAAGCTCGATTGCCGACGTGGCGCGCCTAAAACATATACCGGTAGAAGAGAGCCGACGCATTACTAAGCTCATCCCCGATAAGTTTAGTGATAGCGATATGGAGCTTATACACAAGACGCCCGGCTATGAAAATGCCAAGGGCAACGTAACCATCGAGCTATCTACTCTAGTCGTACCCGAGCTAAAGAAACTACAGGTCGGGAGCAATACTCAGATACAAGATACCTTCAAGTATGCACAGAAGTTGGAGGGGAGTATTCGCAATATTGGGGTTCATGCGTGTGGAGTGATCATCGGGAAGTATGATATAAGCGACGTAATCCCTATTTCGACTTCTTTCGATGAGAACGGAGAAAAGGTATTGATTACCCAGTACGAGGGTAAGGTGATCGAGTCCACAGGTCTTATCAAAATGGACTTCTTAGGACTCAAGACGCTCAGTATCATCCGAGAGGGATTGGAGAATGTAAAACACCGATTCCATAAGGATATTGATATAGACCACATCCCTCTAGACGATGAGAAGACATTCAAACTCTTCTGCGAGGGACGCATGGTGGGGATCTTTCAGTTCGAATCCGCAGGGATGCAAAAGTATCTGAGAGAGCTACAACCCGATCGATTTGAGCTACTCATTGCAATGAATGCTCTCTATCGCCCGGGGCCGATGAAGTATATCCCTCAGTACATTGCACGGAGACACGGTAGAGAGGAGATCATCTACGATGTGCCGGAAACCAAGGAAATACTTGAGGAGACTTTTGGTGTAACTGTATACCAAGAGCAGGTAATGCTTCTATCTCGCTCTCTTGCCAATTTCACACGTGGCCAGAGTGACTCCCTCCGCAAGGCGATGGGGAAAAAGAAAATTGAGGAGATGGAGAAGCTCAAGGCAGACTTCCTCAAAGGGGGCGTAGAGAATGGGCATTCCAAAGAGGTCCTAGAGAAGATTTGGATGGACTGGGAGGACTTTGCCAAATATGCCTTCAATAAGAGTCATGCTGCTTGTTATAGCTGGCTGGCTTACCAAACGGCTTACCTCAAGGCGCATTATCCGAGTGAGTTTATGGCGGGCAACTTGAGTTGCAATCTCAATAATGCTCCGGAAATAGCGAAACTCATGAAGGAATGCAAGGCAATGGGCATCCACCTTCTTTCTCCCGACGTAAACGAATCGATGCAAAAGTTCAGTGTCAATAGCAACGGCGACATACGCTTTGGACTTAGCGGCATCAAAGGGGTAAACCAAACAACGATCGATAAACTCATCGAAGATCGAGAGCAAAATGGTCCCTTTACAAGCATCTACGACTTTGTCGCTCGCATCCCTCGACAGTTTATCAATAGGAAAACGATGGAAGCATTCGCCCTCTCCGGCGCCTTCGATAGCTTCGGTATTGAGAGAGAGAGCTTCTTTGCACCTCCTGTCAACTCCCGTGAGGATTCATTTATAGCCACCCTGCTTGCCTATGGTCGCATTGTGCAAGAGGAGAGTTCATCTCAGAGCATGGGGCTATTTGGAGAGAGCGAAGAACTTTCGATCCCAGAACCGGAAGTTCCCCAAGCCGAGCCTTGGAATAATCTTACCAAACTCAGCAAAGAGTACGAACTTGTTGGTATCTATATTAGTTCGAATCCCCTGGAGCCTTACCGCCTTATCCTAGATAAGCTTTGTACCGTAAAGCTCGATGATCTCGACAAAAAGGACTTGGAGGAATTCAAAGACACCAGGATGGTATTTGCCGGATTGGTCACTAATGTGGTGGAAGGGCTGACCAAGACGAACAAACCCTATGGTCGCTTCACCCTCGAAGATTTGTCCGGTTCTCATGAGTTTGCCCTCTTTGGGAAACAGTACCTTGAGTACAAACATTTCCTCAAAACCGAGATCTTCCTGATCTGCCATGCCAGTGTAAAGCCATGGCAATTTAGGAAGCCCGATGAACCGGAACGATTCGATCTTTCTTTCAACTCAATTGAACTTCTGACCGACGAATACTATTCTTCAATCAAAGAGGTTGAGTTATTCATCCCCTATAAAGAGATTGATGAATTATTTATCAAAGAGTTTATCACCGAGATAGAGGCCCATGGTAGTGAGAAAGCCAATAATGCCCAAACAAAGCTTATCATATCCTTCTGCGATGAGTTTGGCAATCCGATAGAGAGATACCTCATGACAGAGAGGACTTTCACTCTGGGTACTTGGCTGGTAGATCTTTTAGAGTCATTCGAGATCTCTTATTCCGTAAAATAGAGTATATTTGTAGTATAAATAAATTAGTAACTAAAGAACAGTTTGAACTATGGCAATGCAAATAACTGATACGAACTTTGAGGCACTTCTTGCCGAAGGTAAACCTATGATCGTAGATTTTTGGGCTACTTGGTGTGGTCCTTGTCAGCTTGTTGGTCCTATGATTGACGAGCTTGCAACCGAATATGAAGGACGCATCATCGTAGGTAAGGTAGATGTAGATAGTAACCAAGACTTGCCTGCACAATTCCGTGTACGCAATATCCCTACCATCTTGTTTATCAAGAATGGAGAGGTACAGAATAAGCTCGTGGGAGCACAATCAAAAGCTACCCTCATCGCAGAGGCAGAGAAGCTTCTCTAAGAAGAATCGGAACCTTAGCCCTGATATATTGAGGCTGATATAACGGGTTGATTCCTCCCCCCTCGGGGATGGAATCTTCCTATTGATAGACAGGGAAACAACGGAGTCCGTTTTGGGAGTTCGTTGTTTCTTTTTTTGTTTTCCTAGTCTCCTCGTCCCACAAGAGCCGGTAGCCATCCCTTTTAACCTACTCAATAAGGAGCAAGAAAATCAAGTAATCGGGAGGGTAGAGCAGAGCCTAATTTCCCTTTCCCTACTGCGTGAGATTTTCCTCAAAGTTACCTGGTTTCGCGCTCAATCTTGCCCAGAAAAGATTTACTTCTCAAGCAGATTTCTTTCCCTTTTAGGGCAAGAGAGTGGCATACAGAGCGGATAGAAGCCCTCCGGCACACATAATCCGAAAATGCTGGAAGATAAAATGGGACAGCTCCTTTGGCTGCAGAAGTGTTATTAATGGGGAAAAACGAAAAGTAAGATAGATCGTTGCCCTCGGGCTAAAATGAGGGGTATTTAGGGGCCCTGTACATGTCTTTTGGTGTTGGATTTAGCAGACGTTTAGGATGCGGTAAACGCCTGGTAAATGTGTGGTAAATAATAGGAACTCAATGTCTTGCTTGTCTAGTTCCATCGCTTAGTTATATCATTTTTATTTGTATCTTCGCAGTAGGAGAGCAATAAGATGATCGCACGGGCAGCGATAGCCGAGGCTATATCGGAGGTTCGAATCCTACCCTTATTGCTCTCTTTCTATTTTTTCTAGCTTTTTAAGCTCGCCGATTGGAGTTCTCCCCGCTGTCCTTAGGATATTATGATTTATGTGTTTTTTACATTTTGCATCTAGTTAAGTAGTGGTTAATCATTTACTTCTCAAGCTGCATTCTTTTTTTTAGGGCAAAGTGGAGGCATACAGAGCGGATAGAAGCCCTCCGGCACACATAATCCGAAAATGCTGAAAGATAAAATGGGACAGCCCCTTTGGCTGCAGGGAGTGTTACTTACGCCAGAATGCGGGTTGCAGGATACAGATTACCGTAAAGACCTCTAGACGCCCTGCCAACATGATAAAGCTCAGAACAAGCTTTTCGAACCCTGTGGCATAGGCAAAGTTCATAGAAAACTTTCCGAACGAAGGGCCTACGTTACTGATGCAGGTAAAAGCAGAAGAAGCCGCCGTAATAAAGTTGTTGCCAGAGATGGTCAAGGCAATGGTTCCAATCAATATAAGGGTGATATAGAGGGAAATAAAAGCAAGAACTTGCACCACGTAATCCCCCGAGATACTATTGCCATTGAAGCGCACATTCGTTACCATTTTGGGATGGATTCGCTTCTTAAACTCGTTGTTTAGGTTCTTCACCATCACCATAAAACGGCTCATTTTAAGCCCTCCGGCTGTAGATCCTGCACATCCACAGATCGCCATCATTATCATCCCTAAACAGAAGAAAAGAGGGCGCCACTCATTCATATCTGCCGTGACATACCCGGTACTACTAATTAGGGAGATGACTTGGAAAGCAGCGTGGCGGAAAGTGCTTTCGGCCGTGTCGAATAGGTTTTGGTACGACAGCCAAGCCGTAGAAAGTACGATGCAAATCCCCACGAAAATAGTAAACCAACGAAACTCTTCATCGCGGAAAAGTTTACCGGGTTTTTTCCCGAAAAAGGTAAAGTAGAGCAGGGTAACATTAAGACTCCCAATGAACATGAATAGGGTAATGAGGTACTCTATATAGGGAGAATTGAACTCTAAAATACCATTATCTCGAGTAGAATATCCTCCAGTAGAGACGCAAGTAAGGGCGTGGCAAATAGACTCAAAAAAATTCATATTCCCACACATTAGGAGGATGGTAAGTAGAGCCGTTAGCCCCAAATAGACAATAGAAAGTCTCCTCGCGACTTCCGTGATACGAGGCATGAAACGATCGTGTTTGATACCTGTAGTTTCCGCATTATAGAGTAACCCACCTCCAGAGCCTAGTGTAGGCATTAGAGCCAAGGTAAAGACAACAATACCAATACCTCCCTGCCACTGAATAAGGCTACGCCAGAGCAGAACTCCGTGGGGTAGCTGATGTACCGAGGTGAATATGGTCGCTCCGGTAGTGGTAAAGCCGGATACGGTCTCAAAGAAAGCATCGATAACAGTCGGGGTATAATTCCCAAAGACAAAAGGGAGCATACCTATCAAAGAGAGTATTAGCCAAGTTGTTGTAACCGATAGCATGCCTTCTCGGATCCCTGTATTCCGATTCTTTTTTGCGAGTTTCCCATAGAAGAATAGAGATAATCCTACCAGGGTCATGATGCCAATTGTATAGAGGAATGGCATTGCATCCCCCCCTCGTGTATAGAGCGCTACAACAAAACAAACCAGCAGAAAAAGGGTCTCAAAAAGGCACATACTGCCAACAACTGAGGCAATAAAAGGGAAATTAATCCCCGATCGCTTTGATTTTTGAGAGTGAAAAACCGAGAACATATATGCTTGTGGTTTACTCTTCGAATAGAGCTTTTACCTTGTCGATAGCAAGGTCATAACAGAATACAACGACCAAATCGTAGGGTTCTATAATGGTGTTACCATCAATCATACGAGGTACACCATTGCGCACCATCCCTCCTAGGGTAATTCCCTTGGGGAGTGCTAAGTCTTTTACCGGCTTACCGGTAATGGGGGAGCCACGACGTGCAACGATCTCGGCCACGTCGGCATTGGCTATCGTCAAACACTTCACCGTGCTCGTATCCTGCCCCAGGAGGGAGCGGTAGATATAGCCGGCAGCTATCAGCTTTTTGTTGATAATGGTACCGATGTCAAGCCGTTCTGCCAGAGGAATGTAGTCGATGTTTTCTTCCTTGGCAATGGTTTTGAATACCTCGTAACGTTTGGCGGCTAGACAAGCTAGCACGTTCGTTTCGGAGTTCTCCGTTAGCGCCATAAAGACCTGAGCGTTTCGTATCCCCACCTCCTCAAGCAAAGCCGGATCTCTGCCATCGCCATGATAGAGGGTCACATTGGAGGGGAGTTTGTCTCGAATCTCCTCTATACGACGTTTCTCTTTCTCGAAGAGAATAAACTCAATACTCCTACTCGCTTTGGCAATGGTACGCATAGCTATGCTACTAGCTCCCATCACGACCACGCGCTTTACTTCTACTTTCTTCTTCCCAG
>ERZ773027.1028-NODE-1028-length-15858-cov-7.817756_pt1 | contig 15858 bp, 10 predicted proteins | sample MGYA00511032_ERZ773027 | MGnify/ENA primary metagenome ERZ773027 (study PRJEB29015, sample SAMEA2738138) | human oral metagenome | biome: human oral; feature: human-associated habitat; material: saliva | place: China | collected 2190 ... | reverse complement strand
TGTGCTTGTAATACCGATAAATAAAGGTTTGTAGAACTTTCAATCAGTTTTTACCGGACAGCAATAAAAAATATAATAATTTTGCACTTGCTGGTTGACTCTACGGTCCAAAAGTTTATATCGTAGTTAATAAGGATGATATGAATAATCCGAAGTTGGGAAGCAAAGAAAATCCTGTAGTAGTACTATGGTGGTACACAGACTCAAATTATAAATTCTACGAGGTCTCTGAAAAAGATTATAAAAATAGTGTCAAGGAGTATCTTACCTATTGTCAGTCTGATTAGACTGACAATAAAATATGGTTAGGAACGTTCATATACACTGCAGGGAGGTTAATTTTAGCTATTTTGCGATTTCAAGACTCTTTTCGCAATAAATTCTAAACAACATAATAGTCGCTGAAGAAGATATTGTGATAGGAAGAAATGCATAAATAGAAAATATATTGAGGTGTAATTTCCATTACACCTCAATATATTGCTGTACGCACTTCTTGCCATTATTGCGCGTATATTCTTAGTTTTTCTTCTTGGAAGTAAACCATCTGAACACTTCGCCAAGCAGCAGAACTCCCGATGAGGCTACGATGATGATTTCCCAATCGGTAAGACTTAATGGCGTTACGCTGAACATCTGACCACCCAACTCGACGATGAGGATTTGCCCGATGAGTATCATCAGGACGATAAAGCTAAAGCCTCGGCAGCCTTTAAAGTGGAAAGCACTTCGGTTTGTTGCAAAGGCACGTGCGTTAAACATATTCCAAAATTGCAGCATTACGAACATTGTGAAAAACAGACTTAGCTCGTACGGGGTGAGTTCTTTATGGTTGCCGAAGTTGAATTGCAGCAAGTCGGTCATTTGTCTTATATCCGAATGTTCCAATACATACAGGAAAGCCAAGAGTGTGAGGAAGAAAATGCCACCAAGCGTGCCGATGCGTACCCACATGTCGTGCGTAATGATGAATGCGTGGCGGTTGCGTGGCTGGTCGTCCATCACCTTTTGCGATGGTGGCAACGAGGCCAGTGCCATTGCTGCAAAAGTATCCATAATGAGATTTACCCACAACATCTGCGTAACCGTGAGCGGACTCTGTGTTCCCATGAAAGCACCTGCCAGGACAATGAGGCACGCTACAACGTTTACGGTAAGTTGGAAAAGAATGAAACGCTGTATGTTCTGATACAGACTGCGCCCCCACATGACGGCACGGCCGATGGAAAGGAACGAATTGTCGATGATTGTAATGTCGGAAGCCTCTTTGGCAACACTTGTTCCGTCGCCCATAGAGAGTCCGACGTGAGCGGCTTTCAGCGCAGGGGCGTCGTTTGTTCCGTCGCCCGTAACGGCTACTACTTGGTTGAGCGACTGCAAGCACTCCACCAAACGCTTTTTGTCCATTGGCTTTGCGCGTGCTATAATCTTTAAGTCGAGCACACGTTGCTTCAGTTCTTCGTCGGTAAGGGCTGCAAATTCAGGGCCTGTAATGATGCTGCGGTCGGTGTCTTCCTCCGTCCATAAACCCACCTGTCTGCCTATCTCCTTTGCTGTTCCAGGTGTGTCGCCTGTTACAATCTTCACACTGATGCCTGCGTCAATGCATTCTTTTACTGCAGCGGGCACCTCCTTGCGTACGGGGTCGGCAATGGCAACGGTGCCCAAGAAGCAGAAATCAGCGGCAATGTAGGTTACACCATTCATTATTTTGGCAATAATGCCTGTGCTCAAATCGGCTGCAACCGCTTCGGGCAGTTCGAGATAGGCAAAGCCCAAAGTGCGCATAGCCTTGTTCTGCCACGTTTGCAGCTGTGCGAATATCTCGTCCCACGACGTGTTGTCTGCCAAAGAGGTGCAGAATTGTTGGATAATGTCGGTTGCACCTTTCACGTAAAGTATGGTTTTGTTGGGCAGCAAAGCCGAGCGCACCAGCGTAGCCATATACTTTCGTTCGGTAGAGAAGGGGAGTTCGTCTACGATTTCAACCTCGTTGCGCATTTGCTGATAGTCAGACCCTTGCTCGCGCAGCCATAAAAGCAACGCTCCCTCGGTAGGATTGCCCAAGGCAACAGGCTTTTCGGGGTTGGAAAGGTCGAGCGAAGCCGTCGAGTTTACGGCAATTCCTTCTTTCAGCAGTGCTTCGTACGTAGTGTCTTCCCTGTTGGCTTGCATGGCGTAAACGCGCATTTGGTTTTGCGTGAGCGTGCCTGTCTTGTCGGTACAAATCACGGTTGTCGCACCCATGGTTTCGCAAGCGTGCATCTTTCTTACGAGATTGTTGGTTTGAAGCATTCTGCGCATCGAGTACGCCAAGCTCAGTGTAACCGCCATTGGAAGTCCTTCGGGTACGGCGACAACGATAAGGGTAACACAAATCATAATGCTGTCTAAGAAATACTGAACGAAATGCACCCAGTCGAAGGTGTTTTCGTTGAAGTACATCAACAGACGCCCTGCCAATATCAACGTTCCCAAGACGTAACTTGCCCACGTTATAAGTTTGCCAAGCCTGTTCAGCTGTTCTGTGAGTGGCGTTTTTACACTGTTGTCTATCTGTGCAGCCGTGAAAACCTTTCCATTTTCGGTTGCATCGCCTACACGTGTAACACGGAAAACGCCGTGCCCCTCCATTACTTTCGTGCCACGCAGAACGTGGTTGGTGGGGAAGGTGGCATCGTTGTCGAACTCTTCTGGCTTTATACTCTTCTTGCAAATGGGTTCGCCCGTAAGTGTAGACTCGTCCACACTCAGCGATACGGCGTTGAGAAGATCGCCGTCGGCTGGTATGTTTGCGCCTGTGTTGAGCAGGATAATGTCGCCTACGACAACTTCGCGCTTCGGAATGTTCGTTGTATTGCCGTTTCTTATCACTTCTACAAGCTCTTCATCGTCTACTTGGTTTAATATGGAGAAGGCTTTGTTGGCTTTTTCCTCGAAGAAGAAAGCCAAACTCGTTGCAAGCAAAATGGCTATGAAGATGCCCACAGGCTCGAAGAACACCTGCGTTCCTTCGTTGAGTCCGAAATGCTCGTAAAACGATATGCCGATAGAAAATACACCTGCTACAAGAAGAATGACGATGAGAGGGTCGTTGAATTTTGCAATAAATCTTTTCCAAAGTGGGGTTTGCGCAGGGGGAGTGAGAATGTTTTCTCCGAACTTTAATCTACTTTCTTCGACTTCCAGTTCATTAAGTCCTACATAATGTTGTTTGTGTTCCATAAAAAACAATGAATAAAGTGCAAAGGTAATCAATCTATTAGAAATAGCAACTTATTTTCTGCAGGAATAAAGCCATATATAAAGAAAAACTATAAAACATTTGGTAGACTGCGGATTTATTGCTAACTTTGCATCGTTCAGTGGAATGAGGAGCTTTTAGGAGTTCCTCATTTTTCATATTTTAATGTGGGATTGGTAATGGTTTTAAATTAAAAACTGCCCCACGATAAAATTGTAAAAGTTCGGTGGTAATAATCAGAATCCACCTAAAACAGTATATGATAGATAAAAACGTTGTTAAAAAACTTGTTGATGAATGGTTGGAAGGTAAAGAATACTTCCTTGTTGATATTCAGATAAGTACCGATGCCAAAATCGTAGTTGAGATAGACCACGCTGACGGTGTGTGGATTGAAGATTGCGTGGAGTTGAGTAAGTTTATTGAAGAACGCCTCTCTCGCGACGAAGAAGACTACGAACTCGAGGTAGGGTCGGCTGGTTTAGGGCAGCCATTCAAAGTTCCACAACAGTACATCAACTTCATTGGAAAGGAAGTGGAGGTATTAGACCAAGACAGACGCAAGATAAGAGGAATCTTGAAAAGCGTTGAAGGCGAAAAGTTTGTGGTTTCGGTCAATGAAAAAGTACAGGTGGAAGGAAAGAAACGCCCTGTAAAGATGGACGTAGACCACGAGTACGATATGAATGAAGTAAAATATACAAAATATATAATTAGTTTCAAGTAAAACTATGGCAGCAAGAAAAGAAGAAGAACGTCCGAATATGGTCGAAACCTTCAAGGAGTTTAAGGATATGAAGAGTATCGACCGCACAACATTGGTAAGCGTTTTGGAAGAGAGCTTCCGCAACGTTATTGCCAAGATATACGGCTCGGACGAAAACTTTGATGTTATTGTAAACCCAGACAAGGGCGACTTTGAGATATATCGCAACCGTGTTGTTGTTGCAGACGGCGAGGTGCAAGACGAGAATAAGGAAATCAGCTTGACCGATGCGCAGAAGATAGAACCTGACTATGAGGTGGGAGAAGATGTTTCGGAACCCGTAGACTTTGCCAAGTTCGGTCGCCGTGCGATTCTTAACCTTCGTCAGACGTTGGCTTCAAAGGTGCTGGAATTGGAACACGACTCGTTGTATAATAAGTACAAAGACCGTGTGGGACAAATTATTTCTGGCGAAGTTTACCAAGTTTGGAAGCGCGAAGTGTTGCTCGTAGACGAAGACAATAACGAGCTGATTCTGCCTAAAGGCGAACAAATACCACGCGACCAATATCGTAAGGGTGAAACCGTGCGCGCCGTAATTCTGCGTGTAGACAACGAGAACAATAATCCAAAGATTATTCTTTCACGTACTGCACCGACATTCTTGGAACGATTGCTGGAAGCTGAAGTTCCTGAAATAGAAGACGGACTTATCAGCATTAAGGGCATTGCCCGTATGCCAGGCGAACGTGCAAAGATTGCAGTGGAAAGTTACGACGACCGTATCGACCCTGTTGGTGCTTGTGTCGGTGTACGTGGTAGCCGTGTTCATGGTATAGTGCGCGAGCTTTGCAATGAGAATATAGACGTTATTAACTGGACTGCAAATACAAAGTTGTTTATACAACGTGCTTTGTCGCCAGCTAAGGTGAGCAGCCTTACCATCGACGAAGAGAACAAAAAGGCAGAAGTATATTTGCAACCAGAAGAGGTTAGCTTGGCTATCGGTCGTAGCGGTATGAATATTAAGTTGGCAAGTATGCTGACAGGCTATACCATTGACGTATTCCGTGAACTTGATGAGCAAGCTGCTGAAGAGGATATCTACTTGGACGAGTTCTCTGACGAAATAGATAAGTGGGTTATCGACGCTATTAAGTCTATTGGCCTCGATACTGCTCGTCAGGTATTGAACGCTCCTCGTGAAATGCTGATAGAGAAGGCAGACCTTGAAGAGGAAACCGTTGATAACGTATTGAATATATTAAGAGCAGAATTTGAAAGTTAGGTGTTGTAAGGTAGATGCTTCGCATAGAAGCAATATCACACAAAGAAGGGCGTAGCATCTATCTTTAAAGTTTGAGAACAAAAACATAACACCACATTCAAAAAGAAAGAAAATATTAATGAGCATCAGATTAAACAAAGCAATTCGAGAACTGAATATAGGACTCCAAACGGCAGTGGAGTTCTTGGAGAAACGACAGGAACTGGGCGAAGTGAAGGGAGACCCGAACTTCAAGCTCAGCGATGACCAATTTAAGGCACTTGAAAAGGAATTTAAAACCGATCAAGCAGTAAAGAACGACGCTGCTAAAATCTTCCAAAAGAAGCAAAAGGATAAAGTGCGCACAAAAAAGACGACCGAGCAAAAGGCGGAAACAATTACTAAGCAAGAATTTCCAAAGTTCAAACCGCTTGGTAAAATCGACCTCGAACAGGTTAATAAGCCTGTGGCTAAAACATCTGCTGCTCCTGAGGAAAAGAAAGAAGACAAGAAAGAAGCGGGCGTTGCCGAAAGCCCAAAGAAAGAAGTAAAGGTGGAAACTGCTCCGTCAAAGGCTGAAAAGCCAGTAGAGGTAGAGCCTGCAAAGCAAGAAAAGCCACAAGAGAAGCAAGTTTCAATCGATACAAAGAAAAGTCCGAAGAAGACTGAGGAAGTTCAAAAGACCGAGACTCCTAAGGCGGAAACCTCAAAGAAGGAACCTATGGTTGAGACAGAACAAGAAGATAAGAAGAGCGAAAAAGAAATGGAAGCTGAAGACAATGGCATTTTCCAAACGTCAAACGAGAAGAAAATGCTGAACCAGCCAAAGGTGAATATCTTAGGTAAAATAGACCTTAGTAGCATTAACCAAAGTACGCGCCCAAAGAAAAAGACAAAGGAAGAGCGCAGAAAGGAACGTGAAGACAAGTCTGCGCAAAATGCGCAAGGAAAGAAAAAGCGTGTTCGTATAAATAAGGAACGCGTAGATATAAATGCTGCTGCAAACCAACAACAAGGCGGTAAGCGCAGTGGAAAGAAGAATAACAACGACAACAATGCTAAGAATGCTGCTGGCGGAAAGAAAAACCGCAACCGCAATCAGAAGCCATTGGAAGTTGATGACGAAGCAGTAGCACGTCAGGTAAAAGAAACGCTTGCACGTCTTACAAGCAAGAGTCAGAATAAGAAAGGTGCTAAGTATCGTAAGGAAAAGCGCGAAGCTGTTCAAGAACGATTGAGTGCTGAGGCTAAGGCAGAACGCAAGGAAAGCAAAACGCTGAAGCTGACAGAATTTGTTACCGTTTCAGAGTTGGCTACAATGATGAATTTGCCAGTAACGCAAGTTATTTCAACTTTGATGTCGGTTGGCATAATGGTGTCAATCAACCAGCGTCTCGATGCGGAAACCATTAACTTGGTGGCTGACGAGTTTGGTTTTAAGACCGAATACGTGAGTGCAGAAGTTCAGGAAGCTATCAGCGAAGAGGCAGACGAAGAAACCGACCTTGTAAGTCGTGCACCTATCGTAACGGTAATGGGACACGTAGACCACGGTAAGACATCGTTGCTCGACCATATCCGTAACACCAATGTGATTGCCGGTGAAGCGGGTGGTATTACACAGCACATTGGTGCTTACGGTGTAACTTTGAAGAGTGGACGTAAGGTAACATTCCTTGATACTCCAGGACACGAAGCGTTTACCGCTATGCGTGCTCGTGGTACACAGGTAACCGATATTGCCATCATCATTATTGCTGCCGACGACTCTGTCATGCCTACTACGAAAGAGGCGATAGCGCATGCTCAGGCAGCAGGCGTACCAATGGTATTTGCCATTAACAAGATTGATAAACCTGGAGCTAATCCTGATAAGATACGTGAAGACTTGTCGCAAATGAATCTGCTTGTAGAAGAGTGGGGCGGTAAGTACCAATGTCAGGAGATTAGTGCAAAGAAAGGCTTGGGCGTTTCCGACTTGCTTGACAAGGTTTTGCTCGAAGCTGATATGCTCGATTTGAAAGCTAATCCTAATCGCAATGCAACAGGTACAGTTATTGAATCTTCATTGGACAAAGGACGTGGCTATGTAAGTACGGTGCTCGTTTCTAACGGTACATTGAAGGTTGGCGACAATATGATTGCAGGAACATCGTGGGGACGCATCAAGGCGATGTTTAACGAACGTAACCAACGTGTAGAGAAGGCTGGTCCTTCTGAACCTGTTATAATTCTTGGATTGAACGGTGCACCGACAGCGGGTGATACATTCCACGTTATGGAAACCGAGCAAGAGGCGCGCGACATTGCCAACAAGCGTGAACAGTTGCAGCGCGAACAAGGCTTGCGTACACAAACACGTTTGACATTGTCGGATATTTCTCATCGTATCGCCCGTGGCGAGTTCCATGAAATGAACATCATCGTGAAGGGTGATACCGACGGTTCTATCGAAGCACTTGCAGATTCATTCATCAAACTTTCTACCGAAAAGGTGAATGTGAACGTAATCAGCAAGGCGGTTGGACAGATTTCCGAAAACGACGTGATGCTTGCTGCAGCTTCAGACGCTGTCATTGTCGGCTTCCAAGTGCGTCCTTCTGCCGATGCGCGTAAGTTGGCAGACCGCGACGGCGTAGAAATCAACACCTATTCAGTTATCTACGATGCGATTGACGACGTAACGTCGGCGATGGTCGGAATGCTTGACAAGGTGAAGAAGGAAATCGTTACCGGTCAGGTGGAAGTGCAACAAGTATTCAAAATATCAAAGGTTGGAACTGTTGCGGGTTGTATCGTTACCGAAGGAAAGGTACACAGCAAGGACAAAGGCCGTGTTATTCGCGATGGTATCGTAATCCATACGGCACCAATCAGTGCGTTGAAGCGTTATAAAGACGATGTGAAGGAAGTTGTAACAGGATTGGAATGCGGTATTTCGCTTGTTAATTACAACGACCTGCAAACGGGTGATATGATTGAGACATTCACCGAAATAGAGGTAGAACAAAAACTCTAAGATATGTGCCAAACCGCCTCTCATTTCCATAGGAAAAGCGAGGCGGTTTGTATTTTGGTAACAAATGTTACGGAAAAGAATATCGGCACAATCTTTGTCTGCATATAATATATTATGTATAAGGTGGCGCAAGAAGAATGAAAGGCAGATATTGATATTTGCTTGTCATTGATTCAACCGCCTAATAAAAAGGTAAAAAGTAAATGTCAGAAAATAATAGCAATGAGTATGTAAGGAAAGTGGCCGAACAGAAATACGAGTTTGGGTTCACCACCGATGTGCATACGGATATTATCCCGAAGGGCTTAAACGAAGATGTCGTTAGGCTTATTTCGGAGAAGAAAGGGGAACCTGAATGGCTCCTCGATTTTCGTTTAAAGGCGTTTCGCCATTGGCAAACTATGGAGATGCCAAAGTGGCCGCATCTGAACTTGCCTGAAATAGACTATCAGGCGATTTCCTACTATGCCGACCCATTGGCAAAGAAGCCTAAGAACAAGGAAATAGACCCAGAGTTGGAAAAAACCTTCGACAAACTTGGTATTCCGCTTGAGGAACGGTTAGCATTGAGTGGTGTGGCAGTAGACGCCATTATGGACTCGGTGTCGGTGAAGACTACCTTCAAGAAGCAGTTGGCTGAGAAAGGAATTATCTTTTGTTCGATTGGTGAAGCCGTGAAGGAGCACCCCGAATTGGTGCGCCAATATTTAGGAACGGTTGTTCCCTACAAAGATAACTTTACGGCGGCACTCAACTCGGCAGTATTCAGCGATGGCTCGTTCGTGTATATTCCGAAAGGTGTTCGCTGTCCGATGGAATTGAGTTCGTACTTCCGCATCAATGCGATGAATACAGGGCAGTTTGAGCGCACATTGATTATAGCCGACGACGATTCGTATGTGAGTTATCTTGAAGGTTGCACGGCTCCGATGCGCGACGAAAACCAACTTCACGCAGCCATTGTCGAAATCGTCGTATTGGCGAATGCGGAAGTTAAGTATTCAACGGTTCAGAACTGGTATCCTGGCGATGAAAACGGCAAAGGAGGCGTGTTGAACCTCGTAACCAAGCGTGGCGACCTGCGTGGCAAGAACTCTAAACTCTCGTGGACACAGGTAGAAACGGGGTCGGCTATTACGTGGAAATATCCGTCTTGCATCTTGCGTGGCGACAACTCGCAGGCGGAGTTCTATTCCGTAGCCGTTACCAACAACTATCAAGAAGCCGACACGGGCACGAAGATGATACATTTGGGCAAGAACACAAAGAGTACCATCATCTCAAAAGGCATTTCGGCAGGCAAGAGTCAGAATTCCTATCGCGGATTGGTGCGTGTTGCGCCCAATGCCGACAATGCGCGAAACTACAGTTCTTGCGACTCGTTGCTCTTGGGTTCAACCTGTGGTGCGCACACTTTCCCTTATATGGACGTGCATAACGATTCGGCAATCGTCGAACACGAAGCTACGACATCGAAAATCAGCGAAGACCAACTGTTCTATTGCAATCAGCGAGGCATTCCTATGGAAGATGCTATCGGGCTGATAGTCAATGGTTATGCAAAAGATGTGCTGAACAAACTTCCAATGGAATTTGCTGTTGAGGCGCAAAAACTTCTCTCCGTTACCTTGGAAGGTACGGTGGGCTAAAACGAAAGATACCGAACAGACTCCAAAAAGATACCGAGCGAACTCTAAAAAGATATCGAGTAATCTTCAAAAAGATACCGAGCAATCTGCGAAAAGATACCGAGCGATTTAAAGAAGACTCTCGAACTGCTTTTTCAGAGTAGAAAAGAAACAATATGAAAGGTATGGAATACCCACTGAAAAGGAACAAACAGATGAAAAGAAAAATGCTGACAGCAGGACTGTTCTTAGCCGTTTCTGTTTTGAATGCTCAAGACTGGCAACCCCAAACGTGGCAGAAATACGTCATAGAACAGAAAGTAAAGAGCGACACACTCTGCCCTTCGCAAACGATTATGACTTACCGCAGAGCCGACGACGTGAAGATTGCACCGCAGGCTTTTCGCTGTGGACCTTTCTATGTTCCCGACCCTCCAAGTCTGTTTGCAGAGCAGGAAAAAGCTCTTGAAAGAGCACGTTGGGAAGATAGAGACTATACTTTCGGACAAGCAATGGGAGAAGTCTTCTTAGAATTCGTAGGAAATGTCTTTGTAGGAGCATTAGATAATTTATTATTCAAGAAACGATAATACAAAAACAATATGTTAGAAGTAAGAAATCTGCACGCTACTATTGCAGATAAAGAAATATTGAAAGGCATCGACCTTACCGTTAAAGATGGCGAAATACACGCCATTATGGGACCGAATGGTTCAGGAAAATCAACTCTTAGTGCAGTGCTCACGGGCAATCCGCTGTACACTGTAACCGATGGTTCGGCAGTGTTCAATGGGAAAGACCTCTTGGAAATGGGCGCAGACGAACGTGCCAACGAAGGCATCTTCCTTTCGTTCCAGTATCCAGTGGAAATTCCAGGCGTAAGTATGACCAACTTCATGAAAGCTGCCGTGAATGCAAAGCGCAAGTATCAAGGCTTGGAACCTTTGAAAGCAGCCGACTTTATGAAGCTGATGCGCGAGAAACGCGACCTCGTTGGCTTGGATTCAAAACTCTCGCATCGTTCCGTAAACGAAGGTTTTTCGGGTGGTGAAAAGAAACGCAACGAAATTTTCCAGATGGCAATGTTGCAGCCAAAGCTCAGCATCTTGGACGAAACCGACTCAGGTCTCGACGTCGATGCTATGCGCATTGTTGCTGATGGTGTGAACAAGATGCACACTTCGGAAACTTCAACCATCGTCATTACCCACTACGACCGACTTTTGGATATGATAAAACCAAGCGTAGTACACATTCTGTACAACGGACGCATTGTAAAGACAGGCGGTCCTGAACTTGCACGCGAAATAGAAAAGCGTGGCTACGACTGGATAAAAGCGGAAGCAGATAAATAGAAAGGCTGAACATGCAAAGCGAAAAACAATATATAGACTTATATAACGAGACGCAAGGAATGATAAAGCAACATTCCTGCGACGTCTTGAACAAGGTGCGCGACAAGGCTTTCGAGGATTTCAAGGCACAGGGCTTTCCCACGAAAAAGGTGGAACGCTACAAATATACCGATATTCCAAAGCTGTTCGCACCCGACTATGGATTGAACTTGCAGCGTTTGAAAATGCCTATCAATCCTTACGAAGACTTTAAGTGCGACGTTCCAAACCTAAGCACTTCGGTCTATTTCGTTGTGAACGACCAGTTCTACAACGACCAGTTGCCCAAAGCGCAGCTCAACGACGGCATAGTTGTCGATAGCTTCTCAAACGCCATTAAGACGCATGGCGAAATCATAACCAACCATTATGCCAAGCTTGCCGATACTGCCAAAGATGCCTTGACGGCTTTCAACACAATGTTGGCGCAGGACGGCTTGTTCGTTTATGTGCCGAAAGGTGTAAAATCCGACCGCACCATACAGGTTATCAACATTCTTCGTTCCGATGTAGACCTTATGCTGAACCGTCGCATACTCATCGTACTTGAGGAAGGAGCGGAACTCTCAATACTCTTTTGCGACGACTCTGCCGACGACCGCAAGTTCCTTGCCACACAGGTAATCGAGGCATACGTTGGCGACAATGCAAAGTTGGAACTGAACTGTTTGGAGGAAACCCATTTGAAGAACGTGCGCGTTTCAAATGTTTACATCGACCAGCAAAGCAACAGTCGTGTGTCGCACAACATTATCACGCTTCATAATGGAGTAACCCGCAACAAGCTCGATTTGACTTTCAGCGGCGAAGGCAGCGAATGTTTCCTGAACGGTTGTGTAGTTGCCGACAAGCATCAGCACGTTGATAACAATACCGTAATCAACCACGCAGTGGGCAATTGTACGAGCAATCAACTATACAAGTATGTGCTCGACGACCACGCCGTGGGTGCTTTCGCAGGTCTTATCTATGTGGCGAAGGACGCACAGAAGACGCTCTCGCACGAAGTGAACCAGAATCTGTGTGCTGCTTCTACTGCCCACATGTACACCCAGCCTATGCTTGAAATCTATGCAGACGATGTTCAGTGCAACCACGGCTCAACGGTTGGTCAGCTAAACGATGCCGCCCTCTTCTATATGCAGCAGCGTGGTATCGACAAGCGCGAGGCAAAGCTCCTCCTTGAGTTTGCTTTCGTGAACGAAGTAATCGATAAAATGGAACTTGTTCCGCTCCGCGACCGTCTTCACCACTTGGTGGAAAAACGCTTCCGTGGCGAGCTCGACAAGTGTGGCGGCTGCAAGCTGTGCCAATAAAAGAAGTAAAGATGATGTACGATATATCTAAGGTGCGTGCCGATTTCCCAATCCTTTCACGCACGGTCTACGGAAAACCGTTGGTTTATCTCGACAATGCGGCAACCACGCAGAAACCTCTCTGCGTGTTGGACGCCATGCGCGACGAGTATCTCAACGTAAATGCAAATGTGCATCGTGGCATTCATTGGCTTTCCCAACAGGCTACCGACTTGCATGAGGCTGCGCGCGAAACGGTGCGGAAGTTCATCAACGCCCGTTCCACTGCCGAAATAGTGTTCACGCGTGGCACCACCGAGAGCCTTAATCTTGTGGCTTCTTCTTTCTGCGAAGGTTTTATGCAGGAAGGCGACGAGGTTATTGTTTCCAACGTAGAGCACCATTCCAACATCGTGCCTTGGCAAATCCTTGCCCAGCGTCGTGGCATAGTTCTGAAGGTAATCCCTATCGACGACGAAGGTGTGTTCGATATGGAGGCTTTCCAACAGCTCATTACCGAGAAGACAAAACTCGTCAGTGTAGCCCACGTCAGCAACGTAATGGGTACAATTAACCCAGTTCGTGAAATCGTTCGCATCGCTCACGCCCATAATATTCCTGTAATGCTTGACGGCGCACAGAGTGTTCCTCACTTTGCGGTCGATGTTCAGGAGTTGGATTGCGAATTCTTCGCTTTCAGCGGGCACAAGGTTTATGGCCCTACGGGTATTGGCGTGCTTTACGGAAAGGAAGAATGGTTAGACAAACTACCGCCTTATCAGGGTGGTGGGGAGATGATAGAGCGTGTCAGTTTCAGCGGTACAACTTTCGAGCGTCCTCCTTTGAAGTTCGAAGCGGGTACCCCCGACTATGTAGCCACCCACGGTTTGGCAACTGCCCTTGACTATGTAGCCGAGCTTGGAATGGAGAACATACATCAGCACGAGCAAATGCTTACTGCCTATGCCATAGAGCAGATGCGCAATATTCCCGATATTCGCTTCTTCGGTGTGCCCGGCGATGCTACTGCTGCGGTATCTAATCACGATGCTGCCATAAGTTTCCTCGTTGGCGATATACACCCAATGGACTTGGGAACGCTTCTCGACCAACTCGGAATTGCTGTGCGCACAGGTCATCATTGCGCCCAACCGCTTATGGAACGTTTCAATATTGCGGGAACAGTCCGTGCTTCCTTCGCACTCTACAATACAAAAGAAGAGATAGACGCCCTTGTTGCAGGCATTGAGCGAGTGGTCAAGATGTTTTAGCAGATAGTCCAGGAGCATTTAACTCCTGACAGTTGTCGTCCGTTAAAGTATTCTTAATAAACATTAAATATATTCCTGTGTGTACGATTAATACTTAATTTTATCTTTTTTTTCTACTTTTGCATAGCGTGATTGAATATTGCGTGATATTGTAGGGTGCTATTAAGGCATCTATGATATAAGTTTAAAAAACAAACAGAGCTTTTTAAGCTTCTTTTGAAACCTTTAAAAACCCAAATTATACTTATGAGAGAAATCTGTATTAAGAAGTATGTCAGCTGTATTTATGTAGCATTACTGCTTTTTGCTTTACCCATTCAAGCGAGCGATTACAAACATTCCGTTGAAGGTTCTGTTGTTGATAACATAACAGGAATGGGCGTTACAGCCAAGATAACTTTGATGACTGCTGACAGTGTTGTTATTGATACGATTACAGCGGATATTGAAGAGATGCCTTGGGATATTGGTTATCACAAGGCTTATTATGAATTTAAAGATGCTGTAACGTCGAAAGGGAAGTACATTATTAAGGCTGAGAAAGAGGGCTACGACGTTTGTTATATGAATTGCGAATTGAGAAGCACTCGCCAAGACTATATTAAGGTAAAAGAAATCCGAATGACGAAGATAGTGGAACACGAACTGAAGGAAGTTACGGTTGTTGCTTCAAAGGTGAAAATGGTCATGAAAGGCGATACCATTGTCTACAATGCCAATGCTTTTAATTTAGCCGAAGGCAATATGCTCGATGCCTTGATTGCCCGTCTGCCAGGTGCAAAGTTGGAAAAAGACGGAAGGATTTATGTAAATGGGAGGTTTATTCAGAGTCTGTTGGTAAACGGACATGAATTCTTTGCCGGTAATCCTAAGTTGGCTTTAGAGAACCTTCCTGCCTATACGGTGAACAAAATAAAGGTATATAACAAGGCGGGAACAAAGTCAAGGCTGATGCAACAAAATATGGGCGATAATACTTACGTGATGGACGTCAGGTTGAAACGCGAGTATGCAACGGGCTATATGGGCGATTTGGAAGCTGGTGGCGGTACACAGAAACGTTACAAACTTCGTGGTTTCGGTATGAAGTTCTCCGATAAAGAACGTATGGGAGCTTTCTTCAATATCAATAATCTGAACGATAATCAGCGTGCCGAACTCACTGGAGAATGGGAGCCGCAAGATGTGGGCAACGGTTTGCTTACAGTAAAGAACGCAGGTGTATCGTATGTACGTTTCTTGAATAATGAAAGATCGTGGGTTTCAACCGGAAACACTTGGCAACATATCAGTACAGACAACGAGTCTATTACACATACGCAGACTTATTTGCCTGAAGGAAACTCATTCTTACACAATCATAGCAAACAACTGAATAGTTCGGATAAGTGGGAAAGCATAAACCGTCTTTCTATTGATAAGACTAATTTCTCTACATCTAACTCTCTTAGTATTTCCTATCTGCGCAATAATGGGTTTGGAAGTACGAATAGCGCCACTGCAAATGAAACAACAAAGCTGAATACTTTGCTATCGAGAAATAGTTTCGAGTCAAGCGATTTCAACTTTGACTTCTCAACAGGCAATTATGTTAAGTACATTACAGACTTGATACGTGGAGACTTTTCTGTAAGTTACAATCGTAATAAGCAAAAACAGTTTATGTTGAACAACGTTCAATATATGCAGGGAGGTCAACCCAACGACCTTCGTAACAATTACTTTGACATGCCCAATCAGAAGTTGAAGCTATCTGCTGGTGTGGGCTACGATTTTAAAATACGTAAAACAACATTTGCTCCAGAATATTCTTATACTTACACATATAACAAGGCAAGCAATTTGCTTTACCGTCTTGACTGGATTGCAGGAAGAGATATTAATCAATTTAATGTATTGCCTTCTGCTTCAAATGTTTTGCTTTCCGTATTGGATAATAACAATAGCTATCGCTTCAATGAGTATCGAAACGAACATAGATTTAATTTTAAATATTTTAATCGTAAGATTAAAGTATTAAATAGCTTTGTTTCA
>ERZ773027.1021-NODE-1021-length-15903-cov-32.656297_pt1 | contig 15903 bp, 10 predicted proteins | sample MGYA00511032_ERZ773027 | MGnify/ENA primary metagenome ERZ773027 (study PRJEB29015, sample SAMEA2738138) | human oral metagenome | biome: human oral; feature: human-associated habitat; material: saliva | place: China | collected 2190 ... | reverse complement strand
CTGTTTATATACGCAGAAAAGGCTCTCCGGTATCTCGGAGAGCCTTTTCTGTATGGGCAACTAACCCTTATGGCGTAGCCGCTCAAGCTAGGTGATATTTCCTAGTCCAGGTAGTCGCGCAGTACCTGCGAACGCGACGGGTGACGGAGCTTAGACATGGTCTTGGACTCAATCTGTCGGATTCGTTCGCGGGTCACGCCGTAGACCTTGCCGATTTCGTCGAGGGTCTTGGGCTGGCCGTCGGTCATGCCGAAGCGCATTGCGACCACGCCGGCTTCACGCTCGGAGAGGGTGTCGAGCACGGAGTGGAGCTGTTCCTGCAGAAGGGTGAAGGACACTGCGTCTGCGGGGACGACTGCTTCGGAGTCTTCGATGAGGTCGCCGAATTCGGAGTCGCCGTCTTCACCGAGGGGGGTGTGCAGGGAGATGGGTTCGCGGCCGTACTTCTGGACTTCGATGACCTTTTCGGGGGTCATGTCGAGTTCCTTGCCGAGTTCTTCGGGGGTGGGTTCGCGGCCGAGGTCCTGGAGCATCTGGCGCTGCACGCGGGCGAGCTTGTTGATGACTTCTACCATGTGCACGGGGATGCGGATGGTGCGGGCCTGGTCTGCCATTGCGCGGGTGATGGCCTGGCGGATCCACCAGGTTGCGTAGGTGGAGAACTTGAAGCCCTTGGAGTAGTCGAACTTTTCGACGGCGCGGATGAGGCCGAGGTTGCCTTCCTGGATGAGGTCGAGGAAGAGCATGCCGCGGCCGGTGTAGCGCTTGGCGAGGGAGACGACGAGTCGCAGGTTGGCTTCGAGCAGGTGGTTTTTGGCTCGCTTGCCGTCGTGGACGACCCAGCGCAGGGCTTTTTTGAGGTCTTTGTCCATGTCGGGGTTTTCGGCGAGTTTGTGTTCGGCGTAGAGGCCTGCTTCGATGCGCTTGGCGAGGTCGACTTCCTGCTGTGCGTTGAGCAGGGAGACCTTGCCGATTTGCTTGAGGTAGTCCTTGACGGGGTCGGCGGTTGCGCCGGGGGTGACGACGCGCTGTGCGGGTGCGTCGTCGTCGTCGTTTGCGGTGAGGACGAAGCCGGAGCCCTTGGCTGCTACTGCTTCTGCGGCCTTCTTTTCTTCTATTTTGGCTGCGGTTTCTTCGTCTTCTTCGTCAATTTCGTCTTCGCCGTCGGTGATTTCGAGGTCTTCGTCGAGTACGAGATCGAATTCGTCGTCGTCGTTCTTTTTGCGGCGGCCACCGGTCTTGCGCTTGGTTGCGGTGGTGGTGGTTTTGCGGGTGCGCTTGGGCTTGTCTGCCTCGGTTTCGGCAGTGGTCTCGGCACTGGTTTCGGCGGTTGCGCCGGTGGTGTCTTCGGTTGCCGCTGCGGCTTTGGTGGTTGCCTTCTTGGTGCGGGTGGTCTTGGTGGTGGTTTTTGCGACGGTTTCTTCGGTTGCGTCGCCGGTCGCGGTCTTCTTGCTGGTTGCAGGTGCCACTAGAACCCTTTCTGGCTTGTGGTGGGGTGTTTTGTTTGCAAAACACCTAAGACCCTGTCAAGTCTGTGCTGGCGTCCTCGGTCGGGGTGTTTGCTGCGTTTGTCCGGTTTAACGCTGTGGGGGCGGGTTTTATTCCGCGTGCGTTGGGCGGTTTGCAGGGTTCCGTTGCTCGTTGTGTGGAGCGGTTTGAGGGCGCGTTATAGCGCATTGACTGTACGGGGTCAATATATAAGTATTGCAGATTTTTGGTTGCTTTCAACTTGACGCGCTGTTTGGGTGGGCTTGGGGCTGTTTTCGGGTGGGTGCGGTTGTGTGTGGGAGTGGGCGTGTGTGGGAGGGGCGTGCCGGGGTGGCGCGCCCCTCCCTCGTTTTATTGCCGGGCTTTTAGGGTTTTCGGGGTTTGAGGGTGCTGATGGGTCGGCGGTGTGTTCCGGGTTCGCCGCAGATAGTGTGTTTGATCCAGGCGGGTAGGTTGCCTGCGTTGAGGTGTACGTCGAGGATGTTGAGGTCCTTTCCGAATGTGTGGCGGCGGGCTTCTTGGCGGAGTAGGCGGGCGTAGGTGCTGTAGCCCTTGTACCAGTTGGCCCAGGCTTGGGTGTTGCGTAGGGCGGCGTATTCTCCGTCGGTGCTGTGGGGTGTGAGCAGGCTGGTGAGTAGTTCGAGTGCGTTGAGGCGTGCCCAGTGGGGGCTGTCTAGTTTTCCTTTGAGGGCGTTGAGGTAGTGGGTGTAGACGGCGTGGTGTTTGGTGAGGTATTCGCTGTTGGTGCAGCTTTCGTCGATTCGTTGTTTGAGGTTTTCGAGTTTGTTGTGGGCGTTGTGGTCTTTGGGGCGTTCCTCGAGGCGTGGGAGCACGTCGCGGCTGATGGTGTTGAGTTCGGCGGCGCTGGCGAGGTCGGCGGGGGTGAGGTTTTCGAGTGCCCAGCCGTTGAGGTTGGCGTGCTGGTTGCTGCGGTTCTGTTGAATGCTACGGCTCTCTTGAATAGTGCGGCTCTCTTGAATCGTGCGGTGAGTGCGGCGGATCCAGTCTTGCCATTGCACGCATTTTTCGGGCACGGCGCGTACGTACCCCTGTTCGATGCCGGGCGCGGTACTGAACGCGTGGGTGAAGCTGGCGGGTATATAGGTTTTGCGGGTGATGCGGGTGCCGTAGTGGGGCGGTTCGAGCGGTGCGAGGTTGGTGCTGGGGTATTCGCCGCCGAAGGCGTGGTAGGTGTATTGGGCGGAGTAGTGCAGGTAGGCGAGCGCTTTTTGGGCGTGGTTGAGCCCGTAGCCGGCGAGGTAGGTGAGCATTTCGGCGGTGATGGGGTTGAGGGTTACCGGTGCGATGGAGGCGCGTAGGTGCCCGGCGACTTCGGCGGGGATGAGTTCGCGGAGTGCGTCACCGATGGTGGGCGCGTCGCCGATGGTGGGCGCATCGGCATCATCAACCGGGTGGGTGGTGAGCAGGTGCGCGGCGGCGTTGATGGCGGCGTCCCAGTAGCAGAGGTCGATTTGGGCTTGACGGTAGATGGTGCGGACACCTTTGCGGGCTTCTTCGTGGCGGGTGGTGTGGGTGTGGTCCCAGAGTTCTACGGCGTTTTCCCAGTCGTGGCGGGTTTCGGGGTTGGCTGTGGGGTCGGTGTCCCAGGGGCTGTGGGCGTAGTTGTGTTGGGCGGTGTCGGCGATGGTGTCGCCGTGGTGGGTGAGCCAGGTGTAGTAGCTGCTGTGGCGGATTTCTTCGATGGGTGCGAGGAGGGTGAGCGTCTGCTGTTCGGGGTTGAGTGCCCAGATGCTGGCGCCGCCTGCGTAGATGACGTCTTCGCAGCGTAGTTCGCTGACGATGCGCGGGTCGTGGAGCAGGTGGAGCCATGCATTGATGGGGATTTGGGTGTCGACGTCCTGTTGGATTTCTTCGATGGCGGCGAGCTGTGCGGTGTTGGGGTGGAGTTGGCGTTGGCGTACGGTGTTGTCGCCGTCGATGATGATGGCGTAGAAGCGGGTGAGGGTTTCGCCATTGTGGCAGGTGGGGAGTTTGGTGAAGGTTTCGTGGAGGAAGTCGGCGCGTTCGGTGTGGGTGCAGGGTTCGTCGGGTAGGTTGACGCGCAGGCTGGGGCCGAGGGTGTTGTCGGTTGCGGTGAGGATGATGAGTGAGTGGTCGGGCCAGTAGCCGTGCTGGTGGAGGGCGCAGCTGAGCACGTCGTATTCGTTGCGGATGGGCGGGGGCGTGTCGTAGCCGCTGTGGAAATGGTCGTTGTGGAAGTAACCGCTGCGGAGGTGATCGCTGTTGGGGGTATTGCCGTTGGGGGTATTGTTTGCGTTCATGCCTTCACGGTGGCATGGTTTGCGCGGGTTCGGAGTTAAACAAATAAATCTGTGGATACTTCGGTTCATGTATCCGAAGTATCCACAGATTTATTCGTATTGTTCGTTTGTGCGCGGGGGGTTTGTCCACAGCGGCGCGGGGTGCCGCGTCATAATCTGTCACGCAATACCTGTCACGCAATACCTGGCGGGCGGTATCCGACGTGCCAGACGGTATCCATGATCCAGGTTCGCGGCGGGCATCCCTCCGCACCCCTATGACTAGTACTCCCCCGCAGCGTCCCCTACTGCGCGCATCTATTGTTCGTCGAGGAACCGTTCGAAGAGCGCACCAATCTCGTCACGGCTGGGCACGTTGTGCGCGTCGCGTCGCGAGAGGGGAACCGCAATGTCGGAGGTACGGAAGTTCTCGTCGTAGTTCTCCTCCATGGTCGTGATCATGCGACCGATTTCGGGGTTCTGCTTGACCTGATCGTTGATCTGGCTGTGCACGTGGCGTGCGGCTTCGCGCAGGTTCTCGGTGGGTAGGGAGAGGTGCGCCGCCATGCCCACGTGTTCGAGGGCGGTGAGGGTGCCCTGCGGCAGGTCCGCCTCCGAAATGTACTGGGGAATGTTCACGCCGAAGCCGACGGTGTCGATTCCGTTTTCGGTGAAGAGCACTTCCAGCAGGTTGGTGACGGTCGCGTGCACGTCCGCGCTGGGCTTCCACGGGGAGATGCCGCGAATCAGGTCCTTGCGGGAGCCGTGCGCGGTAATCGGGAAGGGGCGGGTGTGCGGCACCGGCATGGGGAATGCGGAAACCAGCACGACCAGGGAGGGCTTGACCCGCTGGGCGATAGTCAGCACCGCCTTTTCGAAGCGCTGCCACTGCAGGTCCGGTTCGGCGCCGGTGAGCAGCAGGAACGGCTTGTCGAGGCTGTCTTCTACGGCGTAGAGCTTCAGCTGCGGGTATTGCGGCTTTTCGAAGTGGTCTTTTTCGTAGCGGATGTAGGGGCGGCGGGCACGGTAGTCGTGCAGCTGGTCGCTGTCGAACTCGACGATTTCAATGTTTTTGAGTTCGCTGAGCAGCACCTGTCCGAGCTGGCCTGCGGTGGATCCTGCGTCTTGCGGGCTGGAGAGGGCGATGATGAGGGTTAGCCCGTGCATCCTGGGGTCGTCCAATATTTTGGTGTTGGCTAAGTAGAGATCTTCGGGGTTGAGCATTACGCCTCCTCACTTCTGTCTGGTTCGCGCCGTGTTCGGGGTGGGCTGAGTGTTTCTGCCGGTACCCGAGGTGTTGGGGCGAAGGGGCGTCTTCTGTTATCTGACGCTTTCCGTAGTCTTTCATTTTATGCCACTACGGCGCTGTCTTGACAGTGTGCGGGCTTTTCTCGCAGTAGGTGAACTTGTTTGGCTCCTTGCCGGCGTTCTTATGGCACCGTAGCTTGGGCGTCTTGTGCGTTTTTTCTGCTCTGCTAGCTGTTCGGGGTGAGAGCTGAACCTCACGCCCTCCTGCATATCCGTGTAGAGTAGAAGCAGTAGTCCGCGCGGCTTTGCGCGGCGGTATTCATCCTCACTCTTCGAGGGCCTACAGTTGAGTTTTTCGGGCGCGAGGATGTGCCCCGACTATTTTGAGAAGACATACGCAAAGGAGTAACGATGTCTCTGTCTCTGTCTATTCACAGCACCGACCTTGAAGCGCTCGAAGCTGACGTTCTGATTCTGGGCGTTCTGAAGGGTTCGGACGGCGCATACCTGGCGCCGAGCTCCCTGTCTGAGGACTCTGTTGAGGGTATTAACGAGCTGCTGGAGGCGCTGGGCGCCTCGGGCGCACCGGATCAGCTGCTGCGTCTGCCCGGCCTTGAGGACACCGGCGCCGGTATTGTGGCGCTGGCGGGTCTAGGCTCTGACACTGCTGAGGGCCAGGAGCGCCTGGACGCTCTGCGTTACGCCGCCGGTTCTGCGGCTCGTCAGCTGGTTGGTTCCGCTGAGGAGATTGCTTTCGATTTCGGTGTTTCCTCGGTAGAGGAAATTGAGGCTATTGCTCACGGCGCTGTGCTGGGTAACTTCGTTGAGGAGGGCCTGCGTTTCAAGACGAAGGATTCGGTCCAGGAAGAGATCGAGTCCATTCTGATTGTTTCTTCGATTGATCAGGAAGAGGCTGAAGAGGCTCTGGTGCACGCCCTGGTTCTGGGTGAGACCGCTAAGGATGCTCGCCGCCTGGTGAACCTGCCCCCGTCGCACCTGTACCCGGAGACTTTCGCTGAGTTTGCAGCTGAGGTCGCTGAGGATTACGCAAACATTGAGATTGAGCTGTTCCACCACGACCGCCTGGCTGAGGAGGGCTTCGGCGGCATTTCCGGTGTTGGTCAGGGTTCGCCCCGCAAGCCGGTTCTTGCCGTTGTGAAGTACACCCCGGAGAACCCGAAGGCTCACGTGGCTCTGGTCGGTAAGGGCATCACCTTCGATACCGGCGGTAACTCGCTGAAGCCTGCCGCTTCGATGATGACCATGAAGTGCGACATGGCGGGTGCTGCTGCCGTGCTGAACGCTGTGGTTGCTTCCGCTGAGCTGGATGTGCCGGTTGCTGTGACCGGTTACCTGTGCCTGGCTGAGAACATGCCCGGCGGTCACGCGCTGCGCCCGGAGGACATTATCACCATGCGTGATGGCCGTACCGTTGAGGTGCTGAACACTGACGCTGAGGGCCGCCTGGTCATGGCTGATGGTATCGCTCTGGCTTCCGAGTCGAACCCGGACGTCATCCTGGATATCGCTACCCTGACCGGTGCCGCTATGGCTGCTCTGGGTCTGCGCACTGCTGCTCTGCTCGGTGACGAGGAGATCCGTGACCGCGTGATTGCTGCCGGTGCCGTTGCGGGTGAGGCGTACTGGCCGATGCCGCTGGAGTCCTACCTGCGTAAGAGCCTGGAGTCCCCCGTTGCTGACATCAAGAACATTGGTTCCCGCTACGGTGGCGCGCTGACTGCGGGCCTGTTCCTGAAGGAGTTTGTGGGCGAGGGCATCCCCTGGGCTCACCTGGATATTGCGGGCCCCGCGTTCAACGAGGAGGCACCCTACGGCTTCACCCCGAAGGAGGGTACCGGCTTCGGTACCGCTACCCTGGTGAACTTCATCCAGTCCTACGCCAAGTAGTCTGCTTCGCTGGGCGTGCGTCCTGATTGGTGCATCCTAGCTGGTGCCCCTCATCTGGTGGGCGGCCGCACAGCATAGAGCTCAACATAGAGCTAATCAGAGGAGGGCTTTTCGGTATTTCTACCGGGGAGCCCTCCTCTGCGTCTTTTCTTGGCTGGTTCTGTGCGACCGCTGTGGTGGTCCTGTCACCGCGCCGTTCTATGACGCGCCGCTTTTCTTGAGCGGTGAAAAATTTGCGCTGTTTGGGTGATTAATCAGCTAAAACCGCCCTGAGTGAACTTAAACGACCCTCAACGGGGGTATTGTTGTATTAAGTGTTTTTCTGCGTACGCGGAGGGGCGCGCGATTTTTGTGAGTCGCGGGCCTTTCGCGCATGCTGGGGAACCTACCAATAAATTGGTAAAGAACTCATTGCAGGGGTCTTTAGCCCCCACAACTATGCAAGGGAGCAATATCGTGGCTCAAGAATTCGACATCCTCATCCTCGGCGGCGGTTCCGCTGGCTACTCTGCAGCTATTCGCGCACGCCAGCTAGGCTTCACCGTCGGCCTGATCGAGAAGGAAAAGGTCGGCGGCACCTGCCTGCACACCGGCTGTATCCCCACCAAGGCGTACCTGCACGCTGCTGAGCTGGCTGAAGAGGCACGCGAGGCGTCCAAGGTCGGCGTTAACGCTGTTCTGCAGTCCATCGAAATGGGCAAGGTTCGCGATTACAAGGACAACATCGTCTCCGGTAAGTTCAAGGGTCTTGCAGGCCTGCTGAAGATGAAGGGCGTGGAGGTTATCCCCGGCGAGGGTAAGCTGACCGCTCAGGACACCATCACCGTAAACGGTGTGGAGTACAAGGGTAAGAACATTATCCTGGCATCCGGCTCGGTCTCCAAGACCTTCGGTCTGCCCATTGAGGGTCGCGTTCTGACCTCCACTGAGGCACTGGAAATGGACTACCTGCCCAAGAGCGCTATCGTGCTCGGCGGCGGCGTGATTGGTTGCGAGTTCGCATCCATGTGGAACGCTATGGGCGTTGACGTCACCATCATCGAGGGCCTGCCGAACCTGGTTCCCAACGAGGACCCGGCAATCATCAAGGTTCTGGAGCGTGCGTTCAAGAAGCGCGGCATCAAGTTCAACACCGGTACCCTCTTCGAGAAGGTTGAGCAGGACGCTAACGGTGCTAAGGTCACCCTGGCTGACGGCAAGGTCTTCGAGGCAGAGATCGTTCTGGTCGCTGTTGGTCGTGGCCCGAACACCGCAAACATGGGCTACGAGGAGCAGGGCATCCCCATGGATCGCGGCTTCGTCCTGGCTAACGAGCGTCTGCACACCGGCGTTGGCAACATCTACGCTGTTGGCGACATCGTCCCCGGCGTTCAGCTGGCTCACCGCGGTTACCAGCAGGGTATCTTCGTTGCTGAGGAAATCGCTGGCCTGAACCCCACCATCGTTGAAGACATCAACATCCCCAAGGTCACCTTCTGTGACCCGGAGATCGCTTCCGTTGGTTACTCCGAGCCCAAGGCTAAGGAGAAGTTCGGCGCTGAGAACGTTGAGACCGCTGAGTACAACCTGGCTGGTAACGGTAAGTCCGCTATCCTCGGTGCTACCGGTATCGTGAAGGTTGTCCGCCAGAAGGACGGCCCCATCGTTGGTGTTCACGCTATTGGTAAGCGCATGGGTGAGCAGATTGGTGAGGCTCAGATGTGGGTTGCTTGGGAAGCATTCCCCGAGGACGTCGCTAAGTTCATCCACGCACACCCGACTCAGAACGAGTCCCTGGGTGAGGCTGCAATGGTCCTGAACGGCACCCCGCTGCACAGCGCATAATTTTTGCTGACTGGCGTTAGCGCGTCAGCTTAGTATTGACGACCGTTGGTCGTTAGCGGTTGCCGGGCGTATCCGCTGAACAACGCCCCTATCCGGATGCGCGTCGACGTGCTTCAACGCATACGGCGCGCATCCGGGTCGCCGCTCACATTTTTCTAGTTCAAGCATTCACAAGGAGAACGGGAAAGATTATGTCCCACACCGTAGTACTGCCCGCACTGGGCGAGTCCGTGACCGAGGGTACCGTTACCCGCTGGCTCGTTGAGGTCGGCGACACCATTGAGGTTGACGCACCCCTGGTTGAGGTTTCCACCGACAAGGTTGACACCGAGGTTCCCTCCCCCGTAGCAGGCGTTGTTGAGCAGATTCTCGTCCCCGAGGACGAGGACGTCGAGGTCGGCGCTGCTCTGGCTATCATTGGCGACGGTTCCGGTGCTGCTGCTCCGGCTGCTCCCGCAGCTGCTGAGGCTCCCGCAGCTCCCGCTCCGGTTGCTGAGGCTCCTGCTGCTCCCGCAGCACCCGCTGCTGCTCCCGCGGCTGCTGCTGCAGGCACCGAGGTTCTGCTGCCCGCTCTGGGCGAGTCCGTCACCGAGGGCACCGTTACCCGCTGGCTGAAGGAAGTTGGCGAGCAGGTTGAGGTTGACGAGCCCCTGGTTGAGGTTTCCACCGACAAGGTTGACACCGAGGTTCCCTCCCCTGTAGCAGGTACCCTGCTCGAGATCCGCATCCCCGAGGATGAGGACGCAGAGGTTGGCCAGGTTCTGGCTATCATCGGCGACGCTTCCGCTGCTGCTGCACCGGCTGCTCCCGCTGCACCCGCTCCGGTTGCTGAGGCTCCCGCAGCTCCCGCTGCTCCTGCTGCTCCTGCTGCTCCGGCGGCACCTGCAGCTCCCGCTGCACCTGCCGCACCGGCAGCTGCTGAGGGCGAAGCATACGTGACCCCGCTGGTCCGTAAGCTCGCTAAGGACAACGGCATCGACCTGTCCACCGTCAAGGGCACCGGTGTTGGTGGCCGCATCCGCAAGCAGGATGTTCAGGCTGCTATCGCTGCTAAGGGTTCCGCTGCTCCCGCCGCTGCTGCACCTGCAGCTGCTGCTCCGGCTGCTGGTTCCGCAAAGGCACCGCACACCTTCGAGGTTTCCCCCAAGCGTGGCACCGTCGAGAAGACCGCACGTATCCGCCAGGTTATTGCAAAGCGTATGCGTGAGTCCCTGGACATCTCCACCCAGCTGACCCAGGTCACCGAGGTTGACGTGACCCGCATCGTTCAGCTGCGTGCAAAGGCTAAGGACGGCTTCGCTGCTCGTGAGGGCGCTAAGCTGACCTTCCTGCCCTTCTTCGTCCAGGCATCCGCTGAGGCTCTGCAGCAGCACCCCGCTCTGAACGCTTCCATGACCGAAGACTACAAGCAGATTACTTACCACGGCTCCGAGAACATCGCTATTGCTGTGGACACCCCCAAGGGTCTGCTGGTTCCCGTCATCAAGAACGCTTCTGACCTGGGCATTGCTGGCCTGGCAAAGGCTATTGGCGACCTGGGTGGCCGTGCACGTACCGGCGACATCTCCCCCGAGGAGCTGTCGGGTTCGACCTTCACCATCACCAACATTGGTTCCTTCGGTGCACTGTTCGACACCCCGATCATCAACCAGCCGAACGTTGCAATCCTCGGTACCGGTTCCATCGTGAAGCGCCCCATGGTTGTTAAGGATGTTGACGGTAACGACGTTATCGCTGTCCGCTCCATGTGCTACCTGTCCCTCACCTACGATCACCGCGTGGTCGACGGTGCGGACGCTGGTCGCTTCCTGCACACCCTCAAGACCCGCCTGGAGGAGGCAAACTTCGAGTCTGAGCTGGGCCTCTAAGACCTGCATAGATTCAAGGAAGTTTCCTTGTAGCGGTGCCCTGATGGGTAACCGAGTGTAGCTCTCCGGGTTTTCCCGGACAGTGAGCAAAAAGGCGGCGGTTCCATCCACTTCGGTGGGTGGGGCCGCCGCCTTTTGTTGTGTCCGCGTTTCTACGGTGTCAGTTACACAGTGTTAGTTACTCGGCGTCAGCTATGCCGGGACGGGTTCGGCGCGGGCGATCTCCCAGCCTTTCTCACCTCGATGCAGGTCGAAGATGACTTTCTGGCGGGTGACGCCGTTTTCTTCGCTGAGTTTACGGGCTTCCTGCTCGGTTTTGTCGGCGCGGTAGCCGGGTGCGGAGACTACCGCCATAACGCGAATGTTCTCATTGTCGCGGCTGAGTTCTTCGGCGGTGTCGACGGTGAGCTCTGCGCCGCCTCGGGCACGGCGTTCTTGGTTTCGCTGGTCAATAAGGGCACGTAGAATCTGATCGCCCTGCACAGCCTGATTCTGTTCTTCCGTGCCGCCGGGTGCTTGCTCCTCCGCTGCGTTCACGGCTTGCGCAGATACGGGCTGCGCCGTTGCCGGGGCGTTCTGCCCGTAGAGGGTGTACCCGAGAGGTAGCGCAATAACCCCCAGCACGAGCGCGGCGAGTCCCAGGCGTGCGGAGGGGCGGCTCAGCGCACCGCGCAGTGCTGCGAGGCGAGATGTGCCTGTTGCATCTGCGTTCTTCGGGGTGGGGGCAGTCTTTGCGGGACTCAACGGCTTAGAGCCTGCGGCAGCTGCCGGCTTCTTCACGCCCGACTTCTTCACGTGTGGCAAACGGTCCGCCAGGTAGCGTTGCGCCTTCTGTGCCTTTGAGAGCTTCTGTACCGGCGCGGGATCTACTGCAGCGGGAATTAGGGCGCGGGCGCGTTCGGAGCAGCTCAGGTACACGTTCAGCGGGCGAGGCGGCACCTCCTCCGCGAGTGCGACCACGGAGCTCAGCCCGGCGGCGACCGCTTCCTGAGCGGGTGCGTCTAGAAGGTATTCGAGGGCACGGCCGAGGCGTTCGACCCACTCGTTGCTGGGCGCGCCATTAGCTGTTGCGCCGGTAGCTCCCATGCGTAGTGAGAGGGGTACACGGGCGGCGGAGGGTTCCGGCTTGTGGCCGCAGGCGGCTTGCCAGAGCAGCGCGGCGGCGGAACGTGCGTAGTCGCCGTAAGCAACTGTGAGCTGTTCAGCGTCGAGAGAGTTCGCTTCCCGATAGACGACGTCGGGCAGCAGGAGCTTGGGCACTCCGGCGGCGCTCAGAGCAATGTATTCGGCGCTCAGCTCGGCGCGCCCCTCCCCCACCTTTTTGAAGCTGCCGAGTGCCCGGTGCAGAGTGCGTGCCAGGGTCATGAGTTCGGCGGGGTTCAGGGTGCGAGCGCGTAGGAGCTTGTCGAGGGTGCCCGCGTCGAGGGGCTCGTACCAGAGGCACAGCTTGCTGTCGTGTTCCTCGCTGGTGACGGCGTGGAGCTTGGCGAGTCCGGGCGCGTTACGCAGGGCGGCGGCTACCTGCGGGGTCTGGGCGTGAGCGGATGCATCCGTGCTTTCTTCGAATCCGTACCCGTTGGCTGCCGCCCGCAGAGTGGGCGCGGAGGGAGCGGCGCTCTCGGGTGCAGCAATGGTGCGCAGGGTGTAGCGTCCGGGGCGCGCGGAGGTTGCCGGGGATACGGGAGTTACGGAGGGCATGCTCTCGGCGGTTCCACCCCGGTACTCGACAATCTGCAGGGTGGGCAGTGCCGGGTTGGCGATGCTTTCCAGAACGTGTGCTTCTTTGCTTCTCATACCATCATGTTATCAAATAACATCAAACAACATGTTTAGGCTTAGTAAAACATCATAAATAAACCATACAACCCTAAAATCAACACCCGGAATATTCACTCCGTCAACCCAGCGCACCCGTCCGTAACATTCCTACATGTTCGCTCATCACGTGATTCAGGGCGCCCTAATTTTCTTCCCTCCACTAGCAGTACTAAGGTAGAAAGTATGTCTGTGACGATTGAACGCGTGGGCTTCGCCCCGAACTATGTGAACTATGTTGAGTGCCTGGACGAGCAGTACCGCATCCACGATGAGGTGGCTAACCGCACCCGCCAGAATACGATTCTTCTGCTTGAGCATGAGGCAGTGATTACCGCGGGTAAACGCACCGAAGACCACGAATACCCCACAGACAAGTCCACCCCCGTCGTCAAGATTGACCGCGGCGGCAAGCTGACCTGGCACGGCCCCGGCCAGCTGACTGCATACCCGATTCTGCGTCTGCCCGAGCCCATTGACGTGGTGGCGTATGTGCGCATCGTTGAGGAGATTATCATCAACGTCCTGGCTGGTCTGGGCATTAAGGGTGAGCGTGTTGAGGGCCGTAGCGGCGTGTGGATTCTGGGCGACGGTGTCACCCAGGACAAGAAGATCGCCGCACTGGGCATGCGTGTTTCGCGTAACACCACCATGCACGGCTTCGCGATTAACTGTTGCAACGACCTGGCGCCTTTCGCACAGTTCATTCCCTGCGGTATTAGCGATGCGGGTGTCACCTCCATTTCGGAGCAGCTGGGTCGCACCGTGACCCCCGCCGATATTTTGGAGCCGTTGGAGGCGGAGCTGGTGAAGTACCAGGACCGCCTGGCGGAGTCCTTCGAGCCCGTCACCGCACAGGATAAGGCGCAGGACTAAGTACAGGACCAGCCGCAGGGCTAGAGCGCAGAGCTAGACGCTGAACGAGCCGCGCTGGTAGCGCATCCGGGTTCGTTCGTCATATACGAAAATCAGTTTCACCTACGCCTGAGCGGGCGTAAAATAGAAGGTGGCCCACCTGCACAGAGGGCACACCGAGACCAAGGAGAAGACTTTTGAGCACCGCACCTGAAGGACGCAAGCTACTGCGTGTGGAGGCCCGCAACGCTGAGGTTCCCATTGAGAAGAAGCCTCACTGGATTAAGACCAAGGCTATTGTTGGCCCCGAGTACAACGAGATGCGCGAGCTGGCTCGTGGTCAGGGTCTGCACACCGTGTGTGAAGAGGCTGGCTGCCCCAATATTTATGAGTGCTGGGAAGACCGTGAGGCAACCTACCTGATTGGTGGCTCCGAGTGCACCCGCCGTTGCGACTTCTGCAATATTGCGACCGGCAAGCCCGTTGCTGTGGATTACGCTGAGCCGTTCAAGGTTGCGAAGAACGTGAAGGTCATGGGTCTGCGTTACGCTACCGTGACCGGTGTTGCTCGTGACGATCTGGAAGACGGCGGTGCGTGGCTGTACGCAGAAACCACCCGCCAGATTCACAAGATGTGCCCGAACACCGGCGTTGAGATGCTGGTTCCGGACTTCAAGGGTGTTCCCGAGCATGTTCAGAAGGTCATTGACGCTAAGCCTGAGGTGTTCGCACACAACCTGGAGACCGTCCCCCGTATCTTCCGTCAGATTCGCCCGGCATTCCGTTACGAGCGTTCCCTGGATGTTATTACCCAGGCTAAGGAAGGCGGCATGGTTACCAAGTCCAACCTGATTCTGGGTATGGGCGAGACCGACGACGAGATTTACGAGGCGCTGTGCGATTTGCACGATGCTGGTTGTGACATCATTACCCTCACCCAGTACCTGCGCCCCGGCCCGCTCTTCCACCCGATTGAGCGTTGGGTGAAGCCGCAGCAGTTCGTGGATTTTGCGAACATGGCTGAGGAGATTGGTTTCGCTGGCGTTATGGCGGGTCCGATGGTTCGTTCGTCCTACCGTGCAGGTCGCCTGTGGGCTCGTGCAATGCGTAAGAACGGCTACCCAATCCCCGAGAACCTTGCCCACATCGAGGGTGAGGGTGCAGCTCTGCAGGAAGCCTCCTCCCTGGTGGCTGCGGGCTACTAAGCCTTTTCAGAATCTGTCTGAGAGCGTTGAGGCTCCTCGAACCCGGTATTCGTCCGGTGTTCGGGGAGCCTCCCCTTATGCCCCGCCCCTTGTGCGGGTAGGGTAAACTAGAAAAATTGCAGGCATACACTGCATCGTTACGTCACTATGGTTCCGTGAGCGTTTGAGGCGCTTCGGGGCCGCGGAAGAACCAGCCGAGGAAGAATCGTGGCAGATAAGCGCGAAGAGAAGAAAAAGAAGAAGGAACGCACTCCGGGCACTTTCGCCCAGATGAAGCAGGTCTACCAGATGACCAAGAAGTCCGACCCGAATATCGGTTGGATTCTGAGTCTGTCGGCTCTGGGTACCCTTTTGGTTTTCCTCCTCATCGGTATTGCCCTGAATAACTGGATTACTTTCCTGATTCTGGGTCTGGGCGTTGCCGCTATTGTGGCGATGCTTCTGCTGGGGCGCCGCGCGCAGACTGCGGCTTTTGCTCAGATTGAGAACCAGCCCGGTCGTAGTGGTGCGGCGATGAACTCGGTGCGCCGCGGTTGGATTGTTGAGGAGCAGCCCGTTGCTGCGAACCGCAACCAGGATCTGGTGTTCCGTGCGCTGGGCCGTCCCGGTATTGTGCTGGTGACCGAGGGCCCTCACAGCCGCGTGAATTCCCTGGTGAACACTGAGAAGAAGCACCTGGCTCGCGTGGCTCCCGGCGTTCCGGTTCACGTGATTGAGACCGGTCACGATGAGGGTCAGGTTGAGCTCAAGGACGTTGTGAAGACCATGAACAAGCTTCCGAAGGCTCTGACTCAGCAGGAGATGCAGGCTGTTTCGGGTCGTCTGAGCACCCTGAACACTATGCGTAACCCGATGAACGGTCTGCCGAAGGGTGTTGATCCGATGCGTGCTCGCCCCGACCGTCGTGCGATGCGCGGCCGCTAAACGAGCATCTGATATAAGGTTTTGAAGGCTCCGGCTCTTCCCGTGTGGGAAGGGTCGGAGCCTTTTGTTACGCCCGATTATTGCCCTGCTACTGGTGCTGCTAATGCCCTTGATACGGGGCATTAGCAGCACTGTTGTGTTTCGTGAAGCAACATAGATGTAACTCCTTTCCAGGATTTGTAACATTACCGAAACACGATAGTCACGCACGCGCAAAAAATAACCACTATGCTTGATATGTCACAGGGTTTTGCCCGCGGCCAAAAACTAAACCAAAGACTGAATGTGATGAGGGAAGATACCCTCCTGCACCGTCAGTCGAACAAGGAGCAGTCCTCATGTTTACCAGCCCCCAGGAAGTTCTCGACTTTATCAAGAACGAAGAAGTAGTCTTCGTTGATATCCGATTCACCGACATGCCCGGCGTGCAGCAGCACTTCAACCTGCCCGCTAAGGCAATTGATGACGATTTCTTCGTCAACGGCCAGCTTTTTGATGGCTCCTCCA
>ERZ773027.1017-NODE-1017-length-15973-cov-7.765548_pt1 | contig 15973 bp, 10 predicted proteins | sample MGYA00511032_ERZ773027 | MGnify/ENA primary metagenome ERZ773027 (study PRJEB29015, sample SAMEA2738138) | human oral metagenome | biome: human oral; feature: human-associated habitat; material: saliva | place: China | collected 2190 ... | reverse complement strand
TGTGCCATGGGATGCGGTGGAATTGCCAAGCCAATTCTTAGAAAATTGGTGCTGGGAAGAAGAAGCCTTACAGTTTATTTCAGGGCATTATGAAACGGGCGAACCGTTGCCGAAAGAGAAACTCACGCAGTTACTGAAAGCGAAAAACTTCCAAGCAGCAATGTTTGTGCTTCGTCAGTTAGAATTCGGTTTATTCGACTTCCGCTTACACTTAGCTCAGCCGCGTGAAGGCTTGGTGTTAGAGACCTTACAAGCGGTCAAAAAAGATGTTGCTGTTGTAAAAACGCCTGAATGGGTACGCACTCCGCACAGTTTTAGCCATATTTTCGCAGGCGGTTATGCGGCAGGCTATTACAGCTACTTATGGGCAGAAGTGTTGTCGGCAGATGCATTCTCAAAATTTGAAGAAGAAGGCATTTTCAACCGTCAAACAGGGCAACAATTCTTAGATTGCATCTTAACCCGTGGCGGCTCCGAAGAACCGATGGTGTTATTCGAACGTTTCCGAGGTCGCAAACCAACCCTTGATGCACTGCTAAGACACAAAGGGATTGCGTAATTTCAAGCGGTTAGATTCTATTGGCCATTTGCAAAACCGAATGGAATCTAACTGCTGATTATTTTTCCATTTTCAATACAAATAATGCGATCGAATAAAGCTCTGCTTTCTTCAATCTGATGGGTTACCATTAACAAGGTGAGTTTACGTTCTTGGCAGAGTTGTGCTACAAGTTGTTGGAGCTCTTCTCTGCGTTTAGGATCAAGGGCTGAAAAAGGTTCATCTAACAATAAAATCGGCTTATCGCGTAATAATGTACGAGCCAGTGCAACGCGTTGTTTCTGTCCACCAGAAATGTTTGCGGCGTCTTCTGTAATAACTTTATCGAGGCCACCGTTATCGATAATAAAATCGGATAGATTTACTTTCTTAAGAGCAGCAAAGATTTCGTCTTCTGTTACATCCACTTTTGCAAGCATAAAGTTTTGACGGATGGTTTCATTAAAGATATAGGTGTTATAACTTACAACTGAAATGTGAGAGTAGTAGGATTCTCTACTTAATGTCTCCAGAGGTTTATCACCAATAAGAATAGAACCTTGTTGAGGGTGATATGCACCTAACAATAAATTTACAACTGTAGACTTACCTGAACCTGATTCACCTACAATTGCGTACATACCAGTTGAACCAAAGTTCATGGATGCATGTTTCAACACATCACGTTTTCCATCATAAGAGAAGGTAACATCTTTCACTGTAATTTCTGTACTATCTACTGTTTCACTACCCCATACTGGGTCTGGTTGTGCAAGTAATGAGAGAATCTTATTACCCGCACTTGCGCCATTCATGGCAATATGGAAGGCAGAACCGAATGCACGTAGTGGTAAGAAGAAGTCTACTGCTACAAGAATTAGGAATAGAGCTGCGTAAGCAGATAGGCTTCCGTTTACAACAGCGTGAATTGTTAAGGCAATACCAAGACCAGCACCTCCATAGGCAACCATATCCATAATTGTTGTACTAGCTAGCTGCATGACCAATACTTTCATTGTAATCTTACGGAATTCTTCGCTTGTTTCATTCATCTTGATATTTTGCGCCGCATCAGTTTGGAAAATCTTGAGTTCTTTTAGACCTTGTACACTATCTAAAAAACTATCTCCCATGGATGTGTATTTGCCCCAGTACTTCGCAAAGATCTTCTTTGCATAACGGGACACTGCAATAATTGACATTGGAATGAGTGGTACGCATGCAAGTAATACAAGTGCAACTGCCCAATTGATACGCACTGTAACTACAAATAAAATGATTGGAGCAATCATCGCATAGAAGAATTGGGGAATATATGCAGAGTAGTATAGGTCTAACTGCTCTACACCTTCCATGGATAACTGTGTTAAGCCAGCCATACTCATATTGTCGGTTGTACGAACACCTAGTTTGATAATCTTGTCATAGATTTTCTGACGAAGATCCTTCTTTACGTTTCTTCCCAACGTATCCTTTAAGTCACCAATTCTACGAGAAGTAACGTAACGAATTACCATTGCAATCACAACAACTATCGCTGGTAGGATAAAGCCTTGTGCATCACTACCAGAGGATGCGTATTCTGCTGCGTATTGAATGGCATAGCAGATGGATGCGGTAATTGAAAGATTAGCAAATAACCCCACAATCATCAGACCAACTGCATAGAATATATATTTTTTATTATCACCCAAAAGGGCTAAAAGTTTCTTATCTATCATGTCTAGAATTCCTTTCGCATAGATTATTTTACACGATAAGTTAGTTATAGATAACTAAAAAACAACAATCTTTATGATTGTTGTGAAAAATGACGGATTATTTGAGGTGAATTTTATTTTTATAAGTATAGAATACGTAGCCAAATACAGCGGCCAGTATTACAAGAAGTACAGTTGGAATATTTGTAAAGTATGCTAGTAAGAATGCCACAAGACAGATGATTAAACTAGGGATATCTACAACGCTAGTCTTGAATAAATTTTTTACTGCCCCAAACATTAATACGCACACCGCAATCTGAATTCCAGCAAGCGCATGTTTTACAATATCGAGGGAAGAAAAGTTAGATAAAAAGGTTGCGATAATACTAATGATAATAATAGATGGAGTAATAACGCCGAGTGTCGCTGCTAAAGCACCGAAGAAACCATCAATCTTACCACCGATGAATGTGGATAAGTTGACTGCGATTGCGCCTGGTGTACATTGGCTAATTGCATAGTAATTTAATACATCCTCAGCTGTTACCCAGTGGTATTTATCGACAACTTCTTTTTGAATCATTGGAATCATTGCGTATCCACCACCAAAGGTAAATAAGCCAATTTTGAACCAAGAGATATATAGTTTAGCGATTTTATTCATGTAACCTCGTTTTCTTGAATTCAACACTAGCATTTTTTTGACTATCAGTAAATAAAATTACGTATGTAGAATACAATTGAAGAGATATAAAAAATCGTGTATTATGCTATAATTCACTAGTGAGAGGTTATAAAAAATGAAAAACAGAAAGAACTCTGATTTTGGTTGGATATTCTTCTTAATATTATTTCTTGGAGGAGGAACGTTTATACCTATGTTAATTATTATTGGTATCGTATTTGCGATTGTAATGGCAGCGGTAAATGCCTCAAAGAGAAATGAGCAAAGATCAAACCCATACGCAAGCTATTCTTCATCTACATATTATGCTGGTAATCGTGCTTCAAATATTTCCGCATCACAGATGGCAAAGAATAATATTTTCTTACGTAAGTGGTTTAGAACACATACTGCGTTAAACGTTAGCACAGGTATTGAACTACGTGTACGTAATGGTGAATACAAGTCACTCTCTAATTTAGATGTTTATCGTAATGGTATCCTGGTAAGTGGTTTGAATGTATTTGGTGCAAACTACCCAGAATCTTATGAACAGATCTTAAGAGAAGTTTCTAAGCAGGCAGATGATTATCAAAATACAGATGTCATCGATGTACAAGCTACACCAACAAATGTGAAGAAGGAAGAAGTAAAAGTTGAAGAACCATCCTCTAGTGCACAGAGCTATATTGATCAAATTAACGCACTTAATGACGCAATTCCGGATGAAGAAATCTCAAATGGATTATTTGAAACATGTGCACTTTTAAAACAGGCACAGAAGTTAGAAATAACTTTCCCTGCATCCAAAGGAAAGCTCAAGAAGTTATATGAATATTATTTGCCAATCCTTGTGCGTATTTTAAAACAATACGATGCTCTTCAGACCGCGCAGACAGATCCAAACTACGCTGAAACAAAAGAGAAGTTAGGTAAGACTGTCGTATTAATTAATGATGCGATGAAGAATATGATTGCAAGTTACACAGACCAAGACTTTATTAATCTATCTGCTGATATGGCTACTTTAAATGCTGTATTAAAGAAGGATGGCTTAACCAGTGATGGAATGATTGAAGTTGGAAACAAAGGAGACGAGTAATGTCGAAGGATCGTAGAACAGAGGAAAAAGAAAGACTTTGGAATGAGGTCTTAGGCAAAAAACGTGCGTATGAGTCCACAGATGCTTCGGAGCAAATTACTTTAAGCATTGATGGCAATGAACAAAGCCAGAATTTGAATATTCTAAAACAACCAGACCAAGCAATGCAGGAATTGAATGCAATCTTGCGTAAGCAGCAGAAGGATCTGGAAGATATGCATGCGGCATTACAGAAGAAAGATGAACCATTAGATATCTCTGCAATGAGCATGGATGTTTTAGAAAGAGACTTAAAGCGTGATTATGGTTTAAGTGAAGTTGAACAGAAACCTGTTGAGAAGAAGGAGTTTAACTCACAGAAGTTATTCGATGATATCTATAACGTCATCATCTCAAAAGTAATGGGTCAAAAAGACGCAATCCAACAAATGGTAAATGCGTTTAGAAGACCATACTTGATGGGTGAGGAAGCAGGAAAGGCAAAGAATGTCATTCTTGTCTCCGGTCCAGTGGGTTCTGGTAGACATGAAGCTGTTACACAGATGGCTCGTTCTTTATACGAACGTCAAGTATTTGTTAGTGATGAAGTCTATACGATTGATATGAGTCGTTATACATCATCAGGGCAAGAACAGATTTTCTTACAGGACCTGTATGAGGCAATCTCAGGTAATGGTTCTGTTATCTGTTTTGAGAACTTTGAAAATGGATTCCCAGCATTCTTACGTATGATTAGTTCGCTAGTGACAACAGGTAGTTGCGTACTAAACAAGCGCTATGTATTAAATAAGGGAGTACTTGTAGAGAATCAGACAGGACTCGTAAAAGATAGCGTAGATACTTTAAACGTCGGTGGTAAGTATCTTGTGTTTATGACAACCGGTAGTGTATCGAAGGTTCAAGATGCCTTCGGTGCAGATTTTATGTACCATGTATTAGATACAGTTACGTTAAAGAAACTAGATGAAGATAGTATTCGCTCCATTATCCAAGTTCAAACAACAAACTTGGTTAAGAAAGCTGAGGAGAATCTAAAGATTAAGTTACAGGTTGAAGATTCTGTACAGGATTGGGTGGCACAGCACTTCAATAAGGATTTAGGTGCAGCATCTATCAGCTCTAATTTCTATGATTTCTATGTGTCCCTCGGACAGGCTGTATTAGACCATTCCCTGGGAAATATGGAAGAGATTCCTATGACTGTAAAGAATGATATTCCTGTCATTACAGTTAAGGAACAAGACATTCAGATGAGTCGATCACGTAATAGTAGCGAAGAACTTGAAGAAGTAAATCGCGAATTAAGTGAGATTATCGGTCTTGATGAAGTGAAGTCCTATATTACTTCCTTGCAATCCTTAGTTGCAATGCAGCAAAAGCGTCGTGAACAAGGTATGAAGACTGCGACACTTTCAAAGCATATGATCTTTACAGGAAATCCTGGTACAGGTAAGACAACAATTGCGAGATTAATTTCTCGTTATATGAAGGCTATCGGTGCATTAACACAAGGACAGCTTGTAGAAGTGTCTAGATCAGACTTAGTTGCACAGTATGTTGGACAGACTGCTCCATTAACGATGTCAGTCATTAAGTCTGCGATTGGTGGTGTACTCTTTATTGATGAAGCTTACGCGCTACATCGTGGTAAAGATGATGCGTTTGGATTAGAGTGTATCGATACGCTTGTAAAGGCGATGGAAGATAACCGTGATAACTTAATTGTTATCTTAGCGGGATATAAGAAGGAAATGTCTGTATTCCTAGAGTCTAACTCTGGTCTAAAGTCACGTTTCCCAAATATCATCAACTTCAAGGATTACACAGGTGAAGAACTCTATAAGATTGCTTGTCTACAAGCAAAGAGTAAAGGCTATCATATCGATGAAGCTCTTGCGGATAAATTAACTGCTTACTTCAATGAAGTACAGAGTATTAATCCAATGGAAGCTGGTAATGGTAGACTTGCACGTAATATGATTGAAGACGCAATCTTACGTCAATCCACGAGACTTGTATCTAATCCAGATAGTGATATGAGTGAACTGATAGAGGCTGACTTCGATTTCACAATCAAGATTCAACCTCCAAAGACTAGTGATTCACCTACACTAGAAGATTTATTAAAGATGACACAAAAGTAGTAATAAAAAGTGCTAAATAAAATTGTTTAGCACTTTTATTATGTATATACATGCATGCACGTTTTGTGATATATCAATTATAAATAGTTGAATATGCAAGTATTTTGTGTAAGCGTTTATATATATTATGCATGCATGGTTTTTGCACAATTTATATTGTGGTAATTTTGTGTGAAAATTGTGTATTCTATGCGCCAAATTTGACGTTTTATTATTTTTTCGTGTATGATTTTTATATGAAAAATTTATTATCAAAGACGACAAAGAAGTTTCTTGTGATTGGTTTGGCTGCTTGCATGTTGGGTGGCACAGCACTTGGATATGTGTTTGCAAGAAACGATTATATGAATAAACAGATGTTACTATCACAGGCTAAGTTATATGATTCATTGAAAATTAACATGAGTGGTATTACGACAGCTGAGTATGGAAGTACATTTGACTTACAAACATTAGTTGCGGAACATACTGGTGACTTAAAGATTGATGGACAGATCGACGCTAGTGCGGTTGGTACGTATCCAATTAAACTGATATTGTCTGGTAAAGAGTCTAAGTTTGGTTTAACAAATTCTAAGACATTTACCGCGAGTGTAAATGTTGTGGATACAAAACCTGCAGAGATTACTTTAGCAGCTAGTAGCGTAGATATTAAAGCGGGAAGTTCTTATGATTTGTTCTCCAATATTTCCTCGGTAATTGATCCAATTGATGGAAGCTTAACAGCTTCAACTGAAAATGGTAAGGGTTACTACACAGTAGCGGTGGATGGCGATATCTCCAAGGCTGGTACATATACGGCAACAGTCACTGCGACAGATAAGAATGGAAATGTTTCTACAGCCTCTTATACAATCAATGTGACAAGAGCGTATGTATCTAGTGGACCAGTTGATACTTCTGGTAATTATCAGACAATCTATTCTTACCTAACAGGTACACTTGGTTTGTCTAAGGCAGCTGCTTGTGGTGTTTTGGCGAATATGTGGCAAGAATCCAAGTTTAATCCAACTGCAGGCTCATCCTATTACGGTTTATGCCAATGGGGTGGCGGTCGATATACAAACTTAGTTAACTACTGTGCAAATAATGGTCTCGACTATACAACGGTTGAAGGACAGTTAGCTTTCTTAACACATGAGTTAACAGGTGCGTATAACAGTACTCTTGTTGGATTACAGAATGTTGCGGATTCAGCAGAAGGTGCAGCTGAGGCAGCTGCAATCTTTGTAACAAGATACGAAGGTGCTTCTCATACAGCTGGACGTGCTGAAAAAGCGTATGCATATTATCTAGAAGGATAATCATTTAAATAACCTCTATTTCGATTTGGATTTTTGAGAAGTTCAAATTGAATAGAGGTTTTTTGTTTGTAAATTTTACAATATAGGATTCAATTAGATTTACATAGTATAACTATGAATTAAAGATAAATAGAAGTGTGGTATAGTAATAAAACATAGACACAGAGTACCAGCCTATAATAGCTCTGCACATTTCTATGTCATACAATATGAAAATGATAGGGCTTCCATACAATGAGAGGGGGATAGTTTTATCATGGATGAAAAAGGAGAAATGAAAAGTATGAAACAAACAGAAAGAATTGCTGGCTTTGTCTTGCTTGCAATTACAATTTTGTTCGGCATGTTTGGATTGAGTTCCTCAATGCTGTATTTTAGATTAGCGATGGGTTGTATCTTAGGTTACGCTCTTGCTAGAGGCTTTATGGGATTTGCGGGAAGTGTAAACCGTGCCTATAAGGGTGGTTCTACAAAGTTAATGAGAACATTAATGTTTATGTTCTTCGTTTCCGCTGCAGTTAGTACAGCAGTATTATATAACGCAGACGTTTCCCAGTTTGACCTTTGGGTAAACCCTATTAACTTAGGTTTAATCTTAGGTGGACTTCTCTTCGGTTTCGGTATGGCTTTTGCGTCATGCTGTGCATCTGGTGTATTAACAGACTTAGTTGCTGCATTCCCAAGAGGTATCGTTACACTATTATTCTTCTGTATTGGTGTATTTGCTGGTTTCCCAATTCAGAATACAGCAAGCTGGGTACAGGATTCTTTGATCAAGTTTGGTGATAAGAATGGTGTATACTTCCCAGATCTATTCGGATTTGATGGTTTACAGGGCTACTTAGGTGCATTAGTTCTAACTGGTATTCTTTGCTTGATTGTAGTGAAGTTAAGCTATCTCTACGAAAAGAAGAGAAAGGAAGCAGGAACTTACTTCGGTATCGGTAGCGAAACAGTACAGTTGGCTGCTGAAAAGAAGTCTTTAGATGAAACAGAACCAGTTTGTCCATGTAGTGAAGATGGATATGAAAAGTACGTTTCTCGTCCTTGGAGCTTAAAGACATCTGTTCTTGTAATTTCTGCTGTATTTGTACTTCTCATGGGTGTTACTAAGGCTGGTTGGGGAGCAAGTACTCCTTACGGATTCTGGTTCGGTAAGTTGCTCATGTTATTCGGTGTTAAGGTAGAAACTATCGTTGAGTTTACAAAGGGAGCAGCTGGTCCTTACCAAATGCCTTTCTTTGAGCATCCAATTAATGTACAGAACGTAGGTATCGTATTAGGTACATTTATCTACATGTTAACTTCAAATAACTTCGTATCATTCTGCAAGTCAAGCTGGAAGATGAATCCAAAGCAGGCATTATTCTATGCAATCGGTGGATTTGCAATGGGCTTCGGTACAAGACTTTCTAACGGATGTAACGTAGGAGCTCTATATACTCCAATCGCAAACTTCTCATTATCAGGATGGATTTTCTTAATTGTCATGGTAACTGGTGGTGTTGTTGGAAATATCATTGCTAAAAAAGTTCGATTATAAAATCAATGGATAAAAAATTAAGATATATTGATGTTCTTGGATTAGTCATTGGAGCCATTATAGGCTGGGGCTCCTTTACACTTCCAGGTACAAAGTTTTTAAGAGAAGCAGGTGTAATCAATACCTTTATAGGTCTTTTGATTGGTGGCGTTTTTATCATGGTAATACAGAATGGCTATCACATCATGCTAGAGAATCATAGAGAAGATGGTGGGGAATTTACCTATGCTTTAAATCATCTAGGTACAGGACATGGCTTTGTAGTTGGTTGGTCCTTAAGTCTTTGTTATTTGAGCATGGTACCGCTGAATGCAGGAGCCTTTGTGCTACTGCTTCGTGAGATATTTGGAGCGAAGATGGATTTTTTCTATCTATATTCTATTTCGGGATATCCAATTTATCTAACGGATGTACTTGTGATGTCTGCCGTCATTATCTTATTTGGTTACATCAATATTCAAGGGTTAAAAATTAGCACGAAAGTACAAAATATCATGAGCATTCTTTTGGCAGTCATTGTATCAGGGCTTCTATGCTTGATGTTTATGAGAAGTGATTTACATGCCTTTCATCAAAACTATGTGGAAAACTACCACTTTTCGTTCAGTGAGATTTCAAAGATCATAGCGATAGCACCCTTCTTGTTTGTAGGGTTTGATGTAGTACCACAGGTTTCGGAAGAACTTGGCTTTAAACCTGAAAAATCTACGTTACTCGTAGGGATTTCGGTATTGATTGGTATATTCATTTATGGAGCATTAAATACCATAGCAGGATTAGGATTTTCACCTGAAGCAGCTATGAAAACGCATTGGGCCGTTGCGGATGCGGTGATTCAACACTTAGGTAAAGCTGGATTCTATATCATGTTAATTGCTTTGGCAGCTGCTGTGATTGGTGGAATCAATGGCTTTATGATTGCGTCAAGTAAACTAATTGCGAGTCTATCCCAAAGAAAACATCTTGGCCCAAAATACAGCATCAAGAATGATAAAGGTGTACAACCTTATGCAATTCTATTTGTCTGTGCAATTAGTTTGATTGGAGCCTTTGTTGGAAGACGTGTAATTATCTATATCGTAGATATGGCAAGTGTTCTTGCGGCAGTAGCGTATATGTACGTCAGTTTCATCAGTATTTCTCTTGCGAAATCCAAAGTGGAAAAAGTACTGTGTATGCTTGGTTCGCTGATTTCAGCCGGTTTTATCGTGCTGTTAATGTTTCCAGGATCTCCCGCACAACTTTCAAAGGAAGCTTTCATTAGTCTAATCTTATGGACACTATGTGGAGTTTTAGTATATCAATTTCGAAAAAGAAAGAATGTTTCGTAAAGAAAAGGAGAAAGTATGAAGATTGTAGTTGTAGGTGGTGTAGCTGGTGGTGCCAGTGTTGCCGCAAGAGCTAGAAGAATCGATGAAACAGCAGAAATTATTATGTTTGAAAGAGGAGAAAATGTATCCTTCTCTAATTGCTGCCTTCCCTTCGCTTTAAGTGGAATCGTTGATAATAGCGATAAGCTAGTTTTGATGAATCCAGAAGAATTCTGGAATAAGTACAGAATTAAGGCTTTGGTAAAGCATGAGGTTACAGAGATTCATCCAGACAAGAAAGAAGTAGTTGTTAAGAACTTAGTTACTGGAGAAAGTTTCACAGAGAGTTATGATAAGTTAGCACTTTCCCCAGGAGCTAATGCAATCTTGCCAGCTTCTATCAAGGGTATCGATCGTGAGAATGTATTTGTAGTAAAGAATGTTACAGATATTAAGAAGATTGAAGCCTTTGTAGCTGCTAAGAATGTGAATAAGGTAACTGTCGTTGGTGGTGGTTTTATTGGTTTAGAAGTGGCTGAAAACTTCCGCGAAGCAGGAAAAGAAGTAAATCTTGTGGAAGGTTTACCACAGGTTATGAAGCCTCTTGATGAGGACATGGCACAGATTCTCCATAAGGAAATCATCGATAATGGTATTAACCTTTATCTAGGAAAGACTGTAACAGAAGTAGGTGAGGGTGAAGTGGTTCTCTCTAGTGGAGAACATCTACCAGCTGAAGCAGTAATTATGGCAATCGGTGTAGCACCTGAAACAAAGTTAGCTAAAGATTGTGGTATTGAACTTGGTAAGACAGGTGCCATCTTAGTAAACTATAACTATCAGACAAACTATCCTGATATTTATGCAGTCGGTGATGCAATCGAAGTTACAAATAGACTTACAAATGATAAGACTAGACTTCCACTTGCAGGACCTGCACAAAGACAGGCAAGAGCTGCAGCAGACCATATGTTTGGCGAGTCACATATTAATAAAGGAGTTATCGGATCAAGTTGTATCCACCTCTTTGGCTTAAATGTAGCAAACACTGGTTTAAATGAAAGAGATTGTCAACAACACGGTTATAACTATGACTTTGCGTATACAATCCCAGGAGATAAGGTTGGTTTAATGCCAGATAGCAACCCACTCTTCTTTAAGCTTATTTTTGAAAAGCCTTCAGGAAGAATCTTAGGAGCACAAGCAGTTGGTAAGGGTACTGTGGACAAGAGAATCGACGTGATTGCGGCAATGATTAGCATGAATGCAACACTTGAGGACTTGAAGGAATTAGAACTTTGCTATTCCCCATACTACTCAACAGCGAAGGATGTCGTGAACCACACAGCTCTTGTAGGACTAAACCTTCTACATGATAAGTTCAGACAGGTTCCAGTTTACAAGGTAAGAGAACTTGTAGAAAACAACGCATGCATTATTGATGTTCGTGAAGCAGACGAGTTTGAAAAGGGACACTTAATCAATGCAGTGAATATCCCAATGTCTCAATTCAGAGAGAGACTCAGTGAAATTCCTACAGATGTTCCTGTATACTTACACTGCCGTTCTTCACAACGTAGCTATAATGTAATCTGTGCATTACAGAAGCTTGGCTATACAAATGTTTACAATATTTCTGGTTCATATCTAGGTATTAGTTTCTATGAATACTACAGAGATAAGGCAGAAGGCAGAAAGCCAATTGTGACAGAATATAACTTTGCGTAATTAATTACAAATTGTTGAAAAATGTTAAAGAATGGGGTTTCCTCATTCTTTTCATTATGCAAAATGATATAATCAAAAGCGCAGAGGTGCTAGCAACATGAATAAATTTTTATTAAAAATTATAACTGTGATGACCGTACTTACAAGTACGATTTCTACAGTTGTATACGCTGATGAAGAACAGACATCGAATGATAGTTCGACGGTACGTATTCTATTTACGCATGACTTACATGATCATATCGATTCCTATCGCGTGACGAATACAGAGACTGGTGAACCAGAAGTGATTGGTGGATATGCGGCACTAGCGGGGACGATTGCGGCCAATCGCAATGACCATACTGTATTAGTCGATGCAGGTGACTTCTCAATGGGTACATTCTATAACGCCTTATTTGAAAAGAGTGCACCTGATTTATCACTATTAGGAATGATGGGTTATGATGCGACAACACTTGGAAACCATGAGTTTGATTATGGTGTTGCCTCCCTTACAAAGATGATTGAAAATTCTACCAATACACCACCAATTCTCTGTAGTAACCTTACATTTGGTGAGGATGAAGAATCACAGGCGTTAAAGAAAGCCTGGGAAGATCATGGTGGTGCAGAATATAAAATCATTGAACGTGGTGGATATAAGATTGGCTTATTTGGTGTAATGGGTGAAGATAGTGTCTATTACACAGCTGCTGGCAACAATACTTTCCCTGATCGTATTGAAGCAGCCAAACATATGGTACAGAAGCTCAAAGAAGAAGGTGCACAAGTCATTGTATGTCTTTCTCATAGTGGTACTAATAAAGATGCTAGTAAGTCAGAAGATGAAATCCTTGCGGATAAAGTAGATGGTATTGATGTGATTGTCAGTGGTCATACACATACTGTATTAACAGAACCAATTCATAAGAATAAAACATGGATTGTGTCTGCGGGATGTTTTGGTAAGTATCTTGGCTTATTAGATATCAATGCTGAGACAAAAGAGAAGATTGATTATCAATTGATTCCTATTACGGCAGAAAGTCCAGTTGACCAAACAATTAACGCAAAGATTCAAGAGTATAAAGCAGACGTTAATGAAAATTACCTCAAGCAATATGGATATACAATGGACCAATCGATTGGGTATACAAACTTCCCACTAACGGATGTGTATGAAGATTATTCCGCCTTTACAGGAAACTCTATGGCAGACCTCATTACGGATGCCTATGTATATGCAAGCAAGTTAACAACCAAAGATACTTCATTTACGATAGGATTGACCGCAAAGGGAATTATTCGCTCTGGACTTGTGAAGGGTGATATCACAGTTGGGGAAGTATATAATGCGGTAAACCTCGGTAAAGGAAATGATGGATTACTTGGTTACCCACTGATCCGGGTATACATGAAGGGATCTGATTTAATCAAGGTTGCGGAATTAGACCGAAGTGTAGGTAAGGATATGATGGTAGATGGGCAGCTATTCTTTAGTGGCATGCAGTATCATTACTCCGATTATCGTTTTATCCTAAACCATGTAATCGACGTGGAAACTCGCACGAATGCAGGTTTCTATATTCCAGTAGAAAAAGATAAGTTATATCCAGTGGTGACGAATTTGTATATTGCAAATATGTTGCCATCGGTAGGTAAGAAAACATTCAATCAATTAGACATTCATACATACGATGCTTCTGGTCACGAGATTACAGATTTCAGTGACATGATTCTATACAATGCGGATGGAACTGAACTAAAAGAATGGCAGGCAGTTACACGCTATATCTTAGATATGGATAAAGTTAATGGAGTATCTGAGATGAAAGCACAATACCAGACCGCAAGAGCACAGAAGATTAAGGATAAGCATTTCAGCTTTATTCGCTTCTTCCAAAATACATCGGCTTTTGGCTATCGCGTCTATCTAGCAATCGTTATCGCAATCGCAGTACTGCTAGGAATTATCAAGTTAATAACATATTTGATTCGCAGACAGCGTGAGAAAAAAATGAATATAAATTAAAATACAACGTGGTATACTAAATCTATACGACAGAAGGGGAATGACATGAGCGAGAATAATACAAACCAAACACAAACACAGGCAGAAGCACAGACACAAACAGAGCCAGAAATCACTCTTACGCTAACGCCTGATGAAATTCAAGAAGAAAATCAAAAGCAATTAACTGAATTAGAAGCTAAGAAAGCTGAAGAAGATGAAAAATTAAAGGCGATTGACCCAATTGAGGCAACTGAATTTACTGAAGCTGAAAAAAAGACAATTGATTCATTCTCAGAGAAGATTGATATTATGGATTCCAATACAGTTCTTCAGTATGGTTCTGCAGCACAGAAGAAAGTAACTGACTTCTCAAACTCTGCTTTAAAGAATGTACGTACAAAGGACTTAGGTGAAATCGGAAATATCCTTACAGATCTTGTAGTAAATTTAAAGAATACATCAGATTCTGATGAAAAGAAGGGATTCTTTGCAAGCTTATTTGATAAAGGTAAGTCAAAGATTGATGAGTTCAGAGCTCGTTATGACAAGGCAGAAGCTAACGTTGAAAAGATTGCAGGTGTCTTAGAGGATCATCAGATTCAATTATTAAAGGACATCGCATTATTAGATGAACTCTACGAACGTAACCAAGTAAACATCAAGGAACTAACCATGTATATCATGGCTGGTCGTAAGAAGTTAAAGGATGTTCGTGCAAATGAATTACCTGCATTAATCGCAAAGGCAAAGCAGACAGGCTTACCTGAAGATGCACAGAAGGCAAATGACCTAGAACAGGCTTGTGTTCGTTTCGAAAAGAAACTCTATGACTTGGAATTAACTAGACAGGTTTCCATCCAGATGGCTCCACAGATTCGTTTAGTACAAAACAACGATACTCTTATGACAGAGAAGATTCAGAGTACTCTTGCGAATACAATTCCACTTTGGAAGAACCAGATTGTATTGTCTTTAGGTATCACACACTCCAAGCAGGCGATGGAAGCACAACGTGAAGTTACAAATATGACAAACGAGCTTCTCAAGAAGAATGCGGAAACATTGCACCAAGCAACTGTTGATACAGCAAAAGAAAGCGAACGTGGTATTGTTGATATCGAAACATTACAACATACAAATGAGAAGTTAATTTCTACTTTGGATGAAGTATTGAACATCCAGAAGGAAGGCCGTGATAAGCGTGAAGCTGCACAGCTTGAACTACGTCGTATCGAAAACGAATTAACAAACAAGTTATTAGAAATTAACGCAGAAAAAGACGTAACAAAGAGATAGTTTCAAAAAAAGAAGTGGGTTCACTTCTTTTTTTGATAGTTAATAAATAAACTATTAAAGTCGTAAAACTCGTTTTATGCTGTTTGTGGGGGAAAATCACAATCAGAGAACCGTTTGCTCGAAAAACAAATAAATACTCAGCCTGACCATTTATATGAAATAGCAAGATAGCGGAACGGCGAATAACATTACAGAGATAAAAGAAGCTACTATGTAGATTAAGATAAGTGGCAGATAATATAAAATTAAGGGGGGGTTATAAAATGAACAATTATATAAAATTAAATCAAGATAGATGGAATAATGTAAAAAATGACTATACGGAACCATTGACACATGAAGAATTAGAAAAAGTTAGAAATAATCCAATTTCTGTAGCATTAACAGTTGGCAAAAAAGTTCCAAAAGAATGGTTTGAAAAAGCAAACGGAAAAAAGATCTTAGGTTTAGCTTGTGGTGGTGGACAACAAGGACCAGTTTTCGCTATAAAAGGTTATGATGTCACTATAATGGATTTTTCTAAATCACAATTACAAAAAGATGCTATGGTTGCTAAAAGAGAAGGCTTAAAAATCAACACAGTTCTAGGTGATATGACAAAACCATTTCCATTTGAAAATGAAACTTTTGATATTATTTTTAATC
>ERZ773027.1011-NODE-1011-length-15999-cov-4.604867_pt1 | contig 15999 bp, 32 predicted proteins | sample MGYA00511032_ERZ773027 | MGnify/ENA primary metagenome ERZ773027 (study PRJEB29015, sample SAMEA2738138) | human oral metagenome | biome: human oral; feature: human-associated habitat; material: saliva | place: China | collected 2190 ... | reverse complement strand
TCGGGCGGCTGTGTGTTGAAACACATGTGCAACAAAATAAGACAAATGACGATTGGTCCAGCCGCCTTCGGGCGGCTGTGTGTTGAAACAACAATGGTTTCAGGACTTCGCGCCGTTGGTTTGGCGACAGGTCGTCTGAATCATTCCCGCGTAGGCTATCGATTGCCGCCTGTGCTTCGTTGGTCGTTTTGCTTAATTCACTGTCGGCATAGATGCAGGCGACGACACGCATTGCGCGGATAAGTTTTTCAAAAACGGTTACGCTGATTCGGTCGTAGCTGTAAACCATTGCCTCGTAGTGCATAAGGTTTTTGATGTTTTCGGTCAGTTGCGCGTCAAGGCTTTGCGGTTCGCCTTTGTGCATCGCCATTTTGTTCATGGCGTGGATTGTTGCGATGTTTGCCAGCTTGTTGCGGTCAGCGCGTTTGTTGCCGATGTTTTCGCGGGCGTATTTTTTAACGGCTGATTCTTTCTTCGCCGCGCGCTTGGCGGCCATCATTTGACTTGCTGTTTGCATTTTGTTTCCTCGCTTTGCCGTCCTCTCAACGGCTCGGGCGTTTGGCTGCCTGCCTTGTGGGTTAATTGTCTGCTTGTAATTTCATTGCCGCGTCTATTGCGTCGCGCATATTGTAGAGATGTTTTTCAACACACTCGCGCGGGAGTAATACGCTGCCTATTTTGTTGTGCTTGTCTGCCAGCCAATCAAGGCGCACGGTGTCAGGGTGTGGGACGATTTCAAAATCGTCAGCATCATAAAAACTGGACGCCGCGTTACCATCAAAAAAAACCAAAACGGATTTAAAACTTATGCTAACTACAACGCCGACCGCTCCGTCTGACTTTCGCTTTACAAGGTCGCCGAATTTAAATTGTTGCGTCATTTTTTTATTCCTCCCTTTTTACGATGGCTGAGTTATTAATCGTGTCTTGAGCAGTAAAAATAAAATCTTTTTGATTTTCTTTGATATGTTTTGAAATATCGTTAATAAAAATTGATACCAATACCGCCGATAAGTAAGCAATTCCTTCTCTTACATTATCTTCATGCTCTGGGTTAATATCAGGTGTTTCAAAAACAACGCCTACATCATTGGTAGAAATTTTGAAAACATATTCAGTCATTTTTACTCCTTAACTCAAAATGGGACGTCATCGTCAATGTCTTCAACGGGCGTAGCGGGTGTTGCTTGACGTCGCGGCGGTGTTGGTGCTTCGCCTTGTGCCTGTTGCGCCTGTTGCCCATCACTGCCACCGCCCAGCATTTTCATTTCGTTGGCGATGATGTCGTATGCCGTGCGCTCAATGCCGTCTTTGCCCTCGTATTTGCGGGTCTGAATCTTTCCCTCCAAATAAACTTGGCTGCCTTTTTTCAGGTATTGTCCGGCGATTTCGGCAAGGCGGCGGTACATGGTGATGTTGTGCCATTCAACTCTCTCTTGCCGTTGTCCGTTTTGGTCTTTCCAGCTTTCGCTCGTAGCGACGCTGAAATTACAGACGGCGTCGCCATTTGGCATGAAGCGCGTTTCAGGGTCTTTGCCCAGCCGTCCGATCAGGATTACTTTATTCAGCATTTTTGCTTCCTTTTAAAACTGTTTTGACAGGCTTCCAAACGACCTTTCCGTCTATCTCTTGCGCCTGCCTGATTCCGACTATGTGGATGTCGGGATTCCCCGCCGACAGCCTGATAAACTCTTCGGCGGTCTCAATCGACGAATACTCAGGGCTGATTTGGTAGCGGGCATTACTTAACCGCTTCCATTTGCGGGTATCCTCGTACCACTTGGAATCCTCTTTGTTGTAAACAAGCCGCCGCCGTTTCTCTTCTTCGGGACGGCTCTTTCCGAAAACTGCGAACATGACGACTCCTTACAGGGCGTTGATTTCTGCCTTTTGCTCGTCGGTCAGCGCGTATTCTTCCAACACGTCGGCAACCTCTTTCACGCCTGTTGATACCGCATACATTAATGACTCAAACAGTTCTTCGGACGGCGTGGGCTTGGTCGGTTCTGCCGATGCTTCGGGTTTCTTTTCGATAGCGGCGGCACCATCTACCATAGCATTAAGGTCTTGCGCGTCAGACTTTTTGACTTCTTGGATTGCGAACCAGTCAGACGGCTTACTCATGCCGTCTTTAAGGCTTGTATAGATTTTCCGCAATTCGACAATCTGCGCGGGGCGGATGGCTTCGAGTCGGCATTGATAACGGTCTTGGATGTTTTCGGCAGTAATGCCAAACTTGCCCATCGCCTCGGTCAGTTTTCGGATGGTCTCTTTGACTTCTTCGGGTTTTGTGCCAACACTCGCCGCCTGCGTAACGGAACATTGCGACAATGCCGCCTCCACGATGTCGCCCGGAATGATGCTCAAGATACAGGCGCGTAAACGTCGGCTGCCTTGATTCGCTACCATCTCGTAAATGTCGCGCGGGTCAGTCAGTGTTTTAGTCCCGCCTTTTGCCATGCGTTTATGTGCGACCTGAAATACCTTTGCTTGTCGGACGTTGGTTTCCAAGTCCCATGCGTAGGCTTCGACTGTTGACACGCCGTTTTCCTGCGACAGTTCACGAATGCCAAAATCGAGGTTCCCCCAGTTCTGCGCCAAAACTTCAGCCAGTCGTATTGATGGTCCTTCAACGTTTTGCCCGCCGCGCGGGTAACTGTAAACCGCCGAATCTGCCAGCGTCTGACGTGTGCAGGCATTTAAGATTCTGTCTGCCGCCTGAATCTGATTGCGCGGGAACTGTTTAGCCATGAATACCATCGCCTGTATCTCGCTTGCTTCGCGTTGCGCCTTGACTTCGGTCATTGTGTTTGGCAGTGCTTCAGAAACCGCCGTTTGTTGAAACGGGTTTTTTACCATTTGATTCATGATGTATCCTTAATCGTAGTATGCCCAAGCCGGTAAAGATAACGGCTCGATTTGTTCGCTATATGCCTGAAATGTATTTGTTTTGATACATTCAGAAAGCGTCATTAAATCCCTGCGGAACAGTTCATGCCCGCGCTCTTTTGCCTCGTCGTCCAACGTGTAGCAAGCGACGGCAAACGGTGCTTTTTTCTCAACGGCGATAAAGATAAAACCTTTCGGATATTCCCCTACCGCTTGATAAATGCCGTTGCTGTAAAAGGCGTCCTGAACGTGATAGCGGTAATTTGCGACTGACCGCGCGAAACCTTGCGGGCTTGCGTCCTCCGTTGACTTCAGGTCAACGATGATTCCGTTGCTATTCCAAAAATCAGGACGACAACGGCAATCAATCCCTGTTTCATCGTCGCGCCAAAAGACGGACTGTTCAGGCTTGCCACTACTCAACAATGCCGCCGCCTTTGGGTGTGCTTGGATGGCTGCCGCCATGGCCTTTATTTGCTCTACCCATTCGGCTTTTAAAATCGTCTTGCCGCCTTTTTCAAGCTCTGCCAGATATGACTTACCGTCTTTGGTGCGCCCGTTGAAGTCATCGGGCAAGACCGCGTAAGATTCGGCAAACACTTCGGGCAACAAGATGTAGTCGTGAAACGCGCTACCGAAAATCATTGCCTGTGTGCTTTCGGTTTCCGATTCCCGCGCGTGTTTGTAATGCGCGGGGCTTTTGGCAAGTTGGTCTAATTGCGTTTTGCTGACTGCCGCATGGCTGTGGTAGTCGGCATTGCTCATGCCATCAATAACCGTCATCGTTACGCTCCTGTCAGCAATCTATCCATGTACTTCCGCGCCGTCTTTTCAGTCTTGAATACTCGAACATTCTCCAACTGCGCCTGCTTTTTCTTGTCGGGTCGGTGTGTCGGATCGTTGTAGCCCTCGGGCATGGTTCCGACTTGATACCCGCCTCGTACTTTTCGCATGACTACGTTCAGGCTGCGTGGTAAGCCCATAAAGCCTTTAACCTTTGCCGTTAATCTGCCTGCAAGTCCGTATGGTCGATGGTTCATTTCGTCGCCTCCGCGTCGCCGCGCATTCTTTCGCCGGCTTTCAGTTGTTCGTACATTTGCGCTATTTCTACTTCATGCTCCCGTGTCGCTTTCGCTGCTGCTTGCATTTCATGGCGGGCAACCGCGTCGCGGATATTTTCATATGGGTCGATAGCGTCCACGCTGATTGAAGAAGCTGTCGTGTAGTCCATATATGCCTGCGCTTTCGCGTATGCTTGTACGCAAAAAGCTACTGTCGCCGAAGCGATGATGATTGCTGTGTATTTCATGATTGTTTCCTCGTCTTAATTTAGGGGGTTGCCCGCCGAATCTTCCTTACTAAACTCGGCGGGCTTTGGCTGCTTCTTCGTTCAACCTGCGCCGCGGCCACCAAAGGAGTCGCAGCCCGCGCATTGTCGCGGTTTGAGGCGGTGTAAATTTTCAAAACCACCGAGGCGTCCCCACTCACGACTTACGGTCTGCCTACTCTATTCCACTTCACGGGTATTCTTTTCAGGCTGCGATAATCCGCGCCTGCTCGATATATCTGTCCGCGTAGAAGTCGAGATTTTCGATTCGTGTGTAGTAATGGTCGTCTTCGATAGCTTCCTCCATCACTTCCATCATTTCATCGCTAATCCACGCCGCTCCATCTCTCAGGCTCATTCTGTATTCCCACTGGCGCGGGGTTTCGTCTTGGCACTCTTTAAGGGCTTCGCGGTACTCAAACGCCGTTTTCATGACGAGATATTCGATGTCGTCCTCCAGCGCGGCAAACGCTTCTTGCTTCGCCTCGCTGATTGCCTGCTCTCTCGTGTAGGCTGCGTCTTCGCCCGTCATACCCCAATCGGATGTAATCGGTTCGCACATCATTCGATGACCTCGCAGGTGATTGGCGTTGATGTGATTTTCAGTTTCGTACCGTCTGAAAACAGGTAGAAATCCGTGTCGCCGTCTGACAGTTTCACTTTGCCGCCCGCCATTTTCACGGTATCGACGGCATCGTGATAAAGCTGGTCGTCAGGAAATCCAAACTCGACCATACTGTCAAACTCACTCTTTACCCATTTCGCCAAGTGCGGCGCGTGTACCTTGATGTCAATCAAGGGTTTGTTTATGTCGCCCATGTTTGTTTCCTCGCGTTGTTGTCTTAATCAAGGGGTCGGGGCTTACTGTTTCCGCGTGCCGTTGCCCTGCCGTGTGTAGTCGGTTTGTGCCTCCGCGTTGGCGGTAGCTCGCCCAAGCCCTTGATTAAGCCGCCTGTCTTTCAAAGCGGCTGCTTGGCTTTCCAATTTGTTAAAGAACATTGCAGCGGTATTGTTACCTGACCTTTTTCGTCAGTCCGTTTGCTGCTTCGATGTGTGTAGTATAATCTTTTTATACTAAAAGTCAAATATATTTAGTCTTTAAAGTGTTTAATTTTTATACTTTATTGTTTTTGAATGAAATTAATTTTATACAGGCGCAAAAAAACCGCCCATGTAGGGCGGTCTAATTGGTTTGTATTGGATTATTCGTACATCCTTAGCTTGTCTTTTATGTCTTCTAAATCATCTTTGTTTTTGTCGCTTTGGTATTGTGTATAATCTGCATCGGATTTTATCGAATCAGTTTCTGATTTGTCTGTCTTCGATATATCCAATTGTAACAACTGATTTTCAAGACTTGATGATTTTTCATCTATCTCTTTTTCAGCCGTGTCTATACGTTCAAGTATCTCAATCCATCTAACGGTTTGCTGACTCTGTTCATCCTCTACTTTTCTTAGACGGCTGAATAAATAAGCATTCATGCCAATAATTATTAAAAGCAATACAATCACGATCCGTTTGAATTTATCCATTTCAGTCCCTTTGTTTTGATTGGCGGATATTGTAATCAGGGTCAAGTCGGCTTAATAGGATGTCCGTTGGTATCAGTCTGCGCTTAACCTCTACGACTACTCCGGCAATAAACGCGCCATCAGGCAGCGGGACGCCCGCGCCGCCATCGTAGATAAAGGTATGCGTCCCATCAATCGCAATGGACAGTCTGCCCACCATGCCGCGCAGGTAGCCTGTATTGTCGATACAAATCAGCACTAAGTCTTTATCTCTCGGCGGGATATGCGGCTCCACGATCAATATATCGCCGCGTTTTATCCCTGCAAACTCCACGTCATCAGCCATACGAACGCCGACGGTATGCCCTGAATGTGGGATAAATGTTGCCGCCCTATCTCCATCGCCCTGTATTTGCGTCCTGTCCTTATCAGGGTTGGCAAGATGGCGAACTGCTATATCAATGTCCAAGAGCGGCATTGATTTTAAAAAGTGTTTGTCAGAATCGCCTAATTCTTCAGGAGGAGTTTTTATTGGTAATCCTTGATTCAGGGTGTAGCTGGTATTTGTCTGATTGCCATTAATAAGGTCTCTTCCTGCACTTTGCTGATACGGCAAAGGGTATCCCGTTACCCTGTGTATCTCCATCATTTGCTCAAACGATGGCTTTGAACGTCCGTTTTCCATTGCTGACACATTTGCTTTCGTTCTTCCAAGATGTTCCGCTAATTTTTCTTGGGTCATTTCAGTCCCCGCATATTCACGAGCAGCCAAAACCCATTCGGATAAGTTTATTTGTTCTTTAGTCATTTCATACTCCTTTGCAAATTGTATAAAAAAACTGGACTTCGTAGGAATAAATATATTTGACTTTTGTGTATTGTTTTTTTATACTTATGTAAAAAGGAGTTTGACTATGGACGCGATTAAAAAGGCGGTTTCGATACTTGGCAGTCAGCAAAAAATGGCTGATTCGCTTGGCGTGTCGAAGCAACTTATCAGCAGTTATGTGAATGGTCGTGCAAAGGTAACGGCTGTAAACGCAAAGAAAATTGAAGAATTGACAGGGGTTAAACGGGAAGAAATCCGCCCTGATTTATTTTTATAAGTAACTATTTTTTAATGGATTATACATCCGCAATTTATCAGAAAGGAAAAAAATGAAGAAGCAGGACAGAAACCGCCTGTCAAAGAAAGACAGACGGCTGATTAAAAAGGCGATGCTGAAAGCCGCCGCCAAAGGCAGCGATGAGGTTTACAAAATCGCGCTGGGTTTGAAAGAAGGCTTTGAATTACTTGGAAAGCAGCGCGATTAAATGGCCGTCATCGGTATTTAGCCCCGATTCTTCGAGTTTTTGATGAAGTGTTTGGATGAATACCGCCAATTCTTCGGCTTGTCCTTTGGCTGTATTGCCACTTAAGCGGATAGAACCGCTGCGGATAAGCTCTTTGGTAAGTATGAAGGATAAGTTGGACGACATTTTTTACTCCGTCGGTTGTTGTGTGGAAACTCGATTGTAACGGAGTGATGACAAATCGGAAAGACGGTTGACTGCCCGGACAGACGGGCAACCGATAAAGAAAAGCCCGCACGAGGCGGGCAATTCCCCTGAATTGCGAGGAAACGATTCAGGTAAGAGAGAGATGATTATGAACGAAAAAAGAACTCAATGCAAGCGAATCATTGATTACATCCGCAAAAACGGACACATCACATCGTACGAGGCTTACGCAAAGCTGGATATTACCCAGCTTGCCGCACGAATCACGGATTTGGAAAACCTCGGATTTGAATTTAACAAACCGCGTTACAAGGTCAGGAATTGAACCATGAGCCGAGAACAAAGAATACACGAAGCCCGATTGAAAGTCTTGGCTTATATGCAAGCCGAAGACGTAAGCAAGGCGCAGGAAGCATTGGACAAGTGGGCTGAAATTGTGAAAGGGGTTGATGATGGAAACCAACGAAAAGCCTAGTTTTTACGCGATATTGCCCGCCTATGTGCGGTATGAAAAACGCCTTAAGCCTGCCGAACGTTTGCTTTTTGCAGAAATATCAGCCCTGACGAACAAGCTTGGGTATTGCACCGCGTCAAACGGCTATTTTGCCGAACTGTACGAAACCAAAAAAGAGACTGTAAGCCGATGGATAAGCCATCTTTCTGAACTTGGTTTTGTGAAATTGGAAATGGTTTACGAGGGCAAGCAAATCAAGGGTCGAAAGATTTGGATTGACGAAAAAGTCATGACCCCTATTGACGAAAAAGTCATGACCCCTATTGACGAAAAAGTCAAAGGTAATAATACAAGATTAAATAATACAAGATTAAATAATACCCCCTTACCCCCAAACGACGAAAACGGAAAAGACGATTCGAACGCTAACGCGTTTGTTTCCGCTGACGCGAAAACGCATGAGCAAGACGACCAAGATGTTTTGCAGACAGTGGGACAGGAAGCAGAAGCGGAACAATCCACACTGAAGACAAACAGCGAAAGCAAAACCGACAGTAGCCGAAAGGGAAACCGCCAAGATGGGAATGTTCCGCGCCGCCGCCGCGCCGACAGCGTGCCATGCCAAGCCATCGCAGACTGCTACAACGAGATTCTGGGTGACCGCCTGCCGAACGTGCAGCTACTCAACGAAACACGCAAACGGGCAATCACGGCGCGATGGATGGAAATCAAGGGGACGAAAGCTCCGAACGGGAAAATCCGCTTTGAAAGCACTGAAGACGGCTTGAACTGGTTTGCATCGGTTTTCCGAAAAGTGGCGATGAATCCGTTTTGGATGGGCGACAACAATTCGGGATTTGCAGTCAGCTTCGATTGGATTTTTAAGCCGGCAAACTTTTTGAAAATCATCGAATGGCGACCACCCAAACACTAAAACCAAAGACGAGGAAACGAAGAAATGAACGAAGTTGAAGAGATGATGGCAGTCGAATCACTGACGAGCCTTGAAGCAGAACAGACGGTCTTGGGCGCAGTTTTGATTGACCCGGCAGCGATTGTGAAATGCGCCGCGCTGACGCCCGAAAAGTTTTACCAAGCGCAACACAAAATCATTTTCCGCGCCCTGCTGGATATGGCAGCGGCAAACGAGCCGATAGACGTGATCACGGTAAGCGACAAGCTGGAAGCGCGCGGCGAAGCGGAAAACGCGGGCGGGTTGTCCTACCTGATCGAGTTGCAGCAAAACACGCCGTCAGCCGCGAATATCGCCCGATACGCAAAAATCGTGAACGACCGCTACATAGAGCGGGGATTGCTGAAAGTGTCGTCCGATATTGAAAAAATCGCCCTTGCCAAAGACGGCGGCGACGTTGCCCAAAAACTCAATGCGGCGGCGGATTGTTTGGCAGCGGTCGGTAAAGACGCGGTAAAGCGCGAAAACAAAACCTATACCGAAACCTTGCAAGATTTGATTGCCGATTTGGATAAGCGGCTTGAAGGTGTGCGGTTCGGATTGCCGACAGGCTTGCCGCAACTGGATGAGGCAATCGACGGGCTGCCTAACGGGAATCTGATTCTTATTGCCGCCCGCCCGTCAATGGGTAAGACGGTATTAGCGGAAAACATTGCCCGCTTTACGCTGAAACAAGGCAAGGTGGTGCATTACCAAAGCTACGAAATGTCATCACTGGAGCTTGCCCGCCGAAGCATGGCGGCGGAATGCAGCATCGATATGAAAAGCCTGAAAACAGGTCGTCTGACTGAGATGGATTACTCAAACATGGGCGGCTACATGGCGAAAGCGTCTGACTGGCGGCTTGATGTGAATAGCGACCTGTTGAACGTGGACGAACTTTGCTTTTTGGCAAAGGAAAAGAAAATGACGACGGGGCTTGATTTGTTGGTCGTCGACCATCTGCACATCATGCCGCGACCGGGTAAAGATGAAGTGGCTGAACTTGGCAATATCTCACGCCGCCTGAAAAACCTTGCCGTCGAACTGAATATCCCCGTCGTGCTGGTTGCCCAGTTGAACAGGGGCAGCGCGAAAGCGGCAGATAAACGCCCGAACATGGCAGACATTCGTGGCAGCGGGGCGATTGAGCAGGACGCAAACATCATCATCATGCCGCACCGTGAAAGCTACTACGACAACCAAGTCAACCCGCATCTTGCCGAGTTGATTATCGCTAAAAACCGTGATGGCGAAATGGGCAGTGTGGTTTGTGGATGGAAAGGACAGTTTGTACGATTTGAAAATGAACCTGATCTGAATTGGACGCCGACCGAGCAAGGCAACAAGTGGGGGAATGAATATGAGGTCTGAAACCTGCTACCACTGCGTCCACGCAGATTTTAAAGCCGAATCTGAAAGCACCATGCGCGGTTTTGCGAAGTGCAGTAAGGCGCGAAATGCGGAGGAGCGGGCGACGTATTACTTCGGCGGCTATGAGTGCGACAAAGGCAAGTTTGAAGCCGCGCCGGCTGAAACGATGGCAAAGAGAAGTGAAATTTTTGAAAAATGGAGAACGCGAAAATGATGAAAGTGTGTAGCAGATGCGGGGAAGAAAAGCCGTTGAGTGAATACCATCAAGCGGGAGTAAATGCCTACGGCAATCAGCTTTACAAATCCAGATGCAAAGACTGTTGCAGCATAGAGGGTAGATATTACCGAGAAAAAAACAAAGAAGCACTGAAACAAAAACGCCAAGAATTGCGCGCAAGTAAAAACGTCGATGTGGGTATTTTGATGCGCGAAGCGGCGCAAATGGCAAATCAGGCATTCTCGCTTTTAAGCCCCGCGTATTGGAACACGGGCGCAGCAAAACGAGTTTACGAAGAATTGAGGCTGAAATGGACGTTTTAAGTTTGCCCTACCCTATCAGCACTAACCGTTATTGGCGGACGTTCCGAAACCGTCAAATCGTCAGTAAAGAGGCGGTGGCATACAAGGCGCGGGTTGCCGCTATCGCCGCTGAAAATGGTATCAAGCCGACCGGCAAGACGGTAAGCATGACAGTCCAGTTAATCCCAAAGGCGAACAAGGACGGGTCGGCAAGCAAAGTATGTTTGGATTTGGACAACTGCTTAAAAGTCTGTTTAGACGCGTTACAGGGCGTCGCCTACGAAAACGACAATCAGGTCAGACGTATTGTCGCCGAGTATGGAAACGAGCCGGTCGCAGGCGGCGGGTTGGTGGTAAAGGTTGAGGAGTTGGAATGAGCGCAATACGCAAAGCCGCTAAAGGCGAGCAATGCACACTCAACATCGCGGGTGTGTGCAATTACAACCCTGAAACCGTCGTCTTTTGCCATTTCCCAAGCGAGACACACGGCATGGGGTTGAAAAGCGATGACTTGAGCGGCGGCTTTGGGTGTAGCTCCTGTCATGACGTGATAGATGGTCGGTCGCATATCAAGTTGAGCCGCGAGGACAAAGAGTTTTATATGCGCCGGTCGCAGTTCCGCACGATGGGTCGCCTTGTGGATTTAGAGATTATCAGCGTGAAAGGACGTTTGAAATGATTACTTATATGGATATTTTGGTGGTTTTGTTGATTTTGCTATGTGTGTTTATAAGTTATGCCGCCGCATCATTTTTATTGTTTAACTCTTTTATGGCTGGGTTTTCGGAATGGATGAAGCGAAATTCAGACTGACACCCGAAAACAAAAAGGAAGTCATGCAGTCGATTTGGGACAACCTGAATGGGTGGTTTGAAAACGGCAATCTCGAAATCACGATCCGCCCGCATAAATCCAAACGGAGCGTCGAACAAAACCGCCGCTTGTGGAAAATTTACGGGGAGTTGGCGGATAAAGCGTGGGTCAATGGCAGGCGGTACAGCGCGGAAACGTGGCACGAGTTTTGCAAAGGCGTGTTACTGGGCTTTGATATCAAAGCCATGCCTGACGGCACCGAAGTCAAAAAACCGATAAGCACGACGACGCTTAATACGGCTGAGATGACGGACTATCAAAACCGCCTGCAATCGTGGGCGGCTGGGGAATTTGGCATAATTTGGGAGTTTTGAATGCTGGTAAAGTGCAATGAGGAAACAGGCAGGCGGTGCGGGGAATCGCATGGGCGGTCTAAGTTGACGGATAAAGAGGTTGAGATAATCAGGCGGCTTAATGAACAGGGTGTCAATTATCATATTTTGGCGCGGAGTTTTGATTGTTCGCCCGAAACGATTGGGCGCATCTGCCGCTGTGAAATTCGCAATGTGATTAAGGTTAAGTGGAAGAAATTAGATGCTGACTGAAAAGCAAAAAAGATTTGTAGAAGAATATTTGATTGATATGAACGGGGCGCGGGCGGCGCGTGAAGCTGGGTATTCTGAATCGGCGGCGCGTGAAACTGCGTCGCGCCTGCTTAAAACGCCGGAGGTTGCCCAAGCTGTCCGAAAAGCTCGTGAAAACCTCTCGGAGCGGACGGAAATTACACAAGACTGGGTATTGCAACGTTGGGCGGCAATCGCCGATGTGGATAAGCGCGCGTTTTTTGACGATGCCGGCCGCCTGCGTCCTGTGAGCGAATGGACGCGCGAAATGGTGTTGGCGGTCGATGGGCTTGATGTAACGGAGACGGAGGGGGAGATTGCGGCTAAGGTGTCAAAATTGAAGCTGTCGAGTAGCAAAGCCGCGTTGGACAGTATCGCCCGTCATTTGGGTATGTTTAAGGATAAAGTCGAGCTGTCGGTTGATGAGACGCTGGCGGAACGTATAGCACGGGCAAAGGCGCGTTTGAAATGACAGACCTGAACAGTCAAATCATCGAAGCCGCCGTCGCGTATCAGCATGACCCTTTATCCTGGGCGATGTTTGCCTATGATTGGGATAACGGCGAACTGGAGGGGTATAAATCTCCGCGCGCGTGGCAGGCAAAAATCATGGAGGATGTGAAAAACCATCTGTCCAATCCTGAGACGCGCCATATGCCGTTGATGATTGCGGTTGCGAGCGGCCACGGTATCGGCAAGTCGGCGGAAATCGGTATGCTGATTAATTGGGCGTTATCAACGTGCGAAGACAGCAAGGTCGTCATTACGAGTAACACGGAGACGCAGTTGCGCACCAAAACCGCGCCGGAGGTGGGTAAATGGCAGCGGTTGAGCATCACGGCGGACTGGTTTAACGATGCGGTTATGAGTATCACGGCAAAAGACCGCCTGAATACTAAAACTTGGCGGGCTGACTTTGTGCCGTGGTCGGAGCATAATACGGAGGCGTTCGCAGGTCTGCACAATAAGGGCAAGCGAATTATGCTGGTGTTTGACGAGGCGTCGGCGATTGCAGATAAGGTGTGGGAGGTCGCCGAAGGTGCGCTGACCGACGAAGATACCGAAATTATTTGGCTTGCCTTTGGAAACCCGACGCGAAATATAGGGCGATTCCGTGAATGCTTCCGGCGGTATAAGCATCGCTGGATAACCTACCAAATCGACAGCCGCACGGTCGATGGGACGAACAAGGCGCAGATGCAGAAATGGGCGGAAGACTACGGCGAAGAGTCGGACTTTTTCAAAATCCGCGTGCGCGGTATGTTTCCGTCAATGTCTGCCCGTCAGTTTATCTCGGAGGCGGATGTGTCAGCAGGGTATGGCAAGCATATCCCCAAATCGCAATATGAGTTTGCGCCGAAAATCATCACGGTTGACCCAGCATGGGAGGGTGACGACGAATTTGTGATCGCAATGCGGCAAGGTTTGGTGTTTAAAATCCTTGAGACGTTCCCGAAAAACGATAACGACCTAATTGCGGCGCAAAAAATCGCACGGTACGAAGACGAGCATAAGGCGGACGCGGTATTTATCGACGCAGGCTTTGGTACAGGTATCAAATCAGCCGGGCAAGGATTGGGGCGTGATTGGACGTTGGTGTGGTTTGCGGGTAAATCGAACGACCCGGGTTGCTTCAACAAGCGCGCGGAAATGTGGAAAGCGGCGCGTGATTGGCTGAAAAATGGCGGGGTTATACCCGACGATCCGATGTTGCGCGATGAGTTGCAAGCTCCTGAGATTGTGCCGCGTGTTGATGGGAAAATACAAATTGAGTCAAAGAAAGAAATGAAGTCGCGCGGTGTGCCAAGCCCGAACCGTGCTGATGCGTTGGTTATCTCGTTTGCATATCCTGTTATGAAAAAAGAATTGATTGGGCGTGATGGTGGGGCGCAGGTTCGCAAGGATTATGATTCAATTTAAAAAGCAAAGGCCGCCTGAAATTCAGACGGCCTATTATTTTATTTGCGCACAATATAATTCAGCAATGCAAGCCATTTTGTGTGAGGCATATCACGATGGCTCTTTTGTCTAACGTCAGTCTCCCACCGCTGGAGTGCTGATATATTTACCCCTAATAGATCGGCGGTAGCCTGTTGCGTTAGGCTGTATTTTTGGCGCAATGCCTTGAGGTTGTTTGGTGTGTAACCAAGCTCCATATTATCAATCATCTATAAGCTCCCGTGTTGGCGTGATAAGCTCGTCAATCACTCTATGCAACGCCTTAAACTTTGGCTGTTGCAGGGCGCGCAAATCAGCAAATAGGTCGATAAGGTCGTCATCATGTCCTTTGCTGATTGCCTGCTTAATTTGAGAGAGTAGGCTTAAATAATCCTGCTCCCACTTTTCTGCCCAATCATGCGCCATTTCGCGGCGCGCCTCTCGTTTTTGGCTCTTTTTGAGCCGCTCTGTAATACTCGTCCTATCTTTTGCCATAATGCCCCCAAAAACAAAAGCCGCTTGATAAATCAGGCGGCTTTTGTCTTGATGATTTGGTTTTAACACGCAACCGCCGAAGCGGTTGATTTATTGCTCAAAACAAACAAAAAACAATCAAGGTTTCAACACACAGCCGCGCTGGGCGGCTGAAAGAATGAGGCAGACTCTACGCCTTTTAAACCGCACTGTCAATCTTTGCGTACCACTTATCAAGCTGCTCCTGTATTTTGGGCTCTAATTGGTAATCTAACCACTCGCTAAAACCAAAATCAGATACACCATGCTCGCGGATGGCGATACGATCGTCTTGGGATAAGTCTGTACCCCATCCTCTATCTTCGGCAACCTCTTGCAGGCTGCCGTCCTCTCGCTCAAGCCAGTCCGAAGGGTCGGCTAATACATTGCTTGACAAATCCATATCGTGCAAATCTAAATAGATGCGTACGCATACCCCATAGTTTGCGCCTGTCAGCATATTGGCATACCAGCCTGCAAGGTCAAAATTAGTGTTGTTGATAATTTGGCGCGCTGTGATTTTTTTGGTTTTCATTTTCATCTCCCTGCCGCCCGTAGGCGGCGGTTTATGTTATTCAGATTTTGCCCAGTTATCTGGGTTATCCAAATCAAAGCTAGTGTAATCAACTGGCTCACTTTGTGTAATTCCGGCTTTAATCATTGCACGCTCTTGCAACTGCGTTGCCACAGCCACACCCAATGTCTCTTGAGCGTTTAAAATAACTCGTTTTGCCATGCGCCAAACTGATTGATTCGGCACTCCATCATCTTTGTATGTAGCTTTAACTGCTTTATAAGCCGTCAGTAAGTCGCGATAGATAACTAATTCTTTTTTCATTTTTTTTGCTCCTATCCGCCCGAAGGCGGTCAGTTGGTTAATCATGTCTGGCAGACCTTGTTGTCTGTCCATGTGTGTATATTACCGCATTAAATGCGGTAATGCAAGCACTTTTTCAAACAAAAAACGGCAAATTTAATAAACCTTTGAAATAAAAGATAATTAATTTGCCATTTATTTGATAGGATTAAACCTATTCTTTCACGTCAACGGTAAACATAAAAGGCATTCCCGGCGTGAGGGCGACACCATACTCGAAGCCGTCTTTTACAAAAAAATCCTTGGCTTGTTTTTCAGGGTTATTCGTAAATTCTCCTGCCAAATTTGTGGCCATTTTTAAAATCTGCGCGGCGGTTTCCTTGCTTTCCTTTCTGCCGTCGGCAATAGGTGCCGTCTGAATGGCGATAGATTTGGCAAACAATTCCAATAAATCGATGGCTTCGCTGCCTTCGGTTGGCGCGGCAAGCACAGTTATTCCGCGCGGGTTGTTGTTTTTAGGGTTAGCCGAAATCAGAATGCTGATATTTTTAGAAGCGTCAAATTGGTAAGTGAAATTAACGGAGTCCTTATCTCCCCAAGGCTTGGCGGTTTTAGGGATAGACTTGGTTTCGGGTTTGTCCAATAGCGCCATTTGGCGGTTGATCCGTTTGCGCAGCTCTTCAAAGCTGATGGGCATGTCTTTTCTCTGCGTGTCGATGGTCAAATCATAGCCTTTCTCGCTGGTAGGCTTGGAGGCGCTGTCATC